>Ga0256405_10004766_pt1 | contig 24773 bp, 22 predicted proteins | sample RumenRJG_02DNA_FD_189096 | JGI IMG/M metagenome (GOLD analysis project Ga0256405, IMG submission 189096) | Bovine rumen microbial communities from Lethbridge, Alberta, Canada - RJG_02 | ecosystem: Host-associated > Mammals > Digestive system > Stomach > Rumen | place: Canada: Alberta... | reverse complement strand
AAGAATACCATAATGATCATCTTCAGCCGGTACTCTTTCAGATAGGGCAGAATCGCCGGGATTCCGTACCAGGGAAGCTTTTTTTCCGTATTTGTCTGTTCCATTACGGCCTCCCTTCCGAATCCTTAACCGTCCCGCCGGGGATGTTCTGGATATCGCAGATGGTCCGGTAGATTCCGCCCTTCTCCATCAGCTCCCGGTGACTTCCCCGCTCCGCGGCCCGTCCTCCGGACAGGACGATGATTTCATCTGCATCCATGAGGGTGAGAATCCGGTGGGAAATGAGGATCACCGTCTTCTGCTGCCCGCGGTATGCTCTGAGATTTGCCCGGATTTTTCCGTCTGTCTCCGCGTCCACCGCCGAGAGAGAATCATCAAAGATAAGAACCGGCACATCCCGCACCAGGGTCTGGGCGATGGCCGTCCGCTGCTTCTGTCCGCCCGAGAGGGCAACCCCCCGCTCTCCCACGGTTGTATCATAGCCTTCGGCAAAGGCCGCGATGGTCTCTGTCAGGGCGGCTGCCCCGGCCGCGAACTTCAGGCGTTCCTCCCTGTCCTTCTTCTCCTCCGGCACGGCGATGAGAATATTGTCCCGGATACTCTTGGAAAACAGGAAGGGCTCCTGCAGCACGATTCCGACGTGATGCCGGAGGTCAGCCCGGCTGATGTCCCGGATATCCGTATCGCCGATGAGGATTCTGCCGCATCCCTCCTCCAGGTCATAGAGCCGGTCCAGCAGCTCTCCCAGCGTGGATTTGCCGGAGCCGGTGCTTCCCAGAATTCCAACAGTCTTTCCCCGCGGAACCGTAAAGGACACATCCTTCAGAATCCAGGGAAGGTCCGGTCCATACCGGAACCGGACATGGTCAAATATAATGTCACCCTCTGCCGGGAAGGGAACCGGATTCTCCGGCTCCGCCTCCGGTTCTGCATTCATGATTTCCCGGATACGCTCCACGGACACGCCGGCGCGGCTCATCTGGCTCACCACACGCCCCAGCGTCCTTACCGGCCAGGCCAGCATGGCATTATAGGCCACAAAGGCGATATAATCGCCGACCGTGAGGCTTCCCCTCACCACGTATGCCGCCCCCAGGGCCACAATGAGAAGCACCTGCAGGCCGGATATGAAATCACCCATGGACCAGAAGGTGGATATGAGAACAGCCAGCTTCTTGTAGGCCGCCGTATAAATCTGATTCTGCTTCTCGAAGCGGCTTCTCTCCGTGCGCTCCCGCCCGAAGGCGCGGACCACCCGGACGCCGGTCAGATTCTCCTGGGCAATGGCGGAGAGAGTGCCTTCCTCCTCGTCTGCCCGGAGAAAGGTCATGCCGATGCGCTGATGAAAGAACAGGGAATAGGCAAATACGATCGGCACAAACAACGCCGCCGGAATGGCCAGCGGCACGCTCAGCCGGAACATAAAGCCCAGAGAGAGACCAATCAGCAGCACAATCCGCAGAATCTCCGTGAGCTGCTCCGACAGAAACCGCCGCACCGTCTCCGTATCCGAGGTGCACCGCTGGATGATATCTCCCGCCGCATGGTCTGTGTACCAGGAGAAGGGCATCCCTTCGATATGCGAAAACAGCATGTCCCGCATAGTCTTGATCAGACGCTCGGATGCAATCGAATTGCACATCTGAAAAAGGTAGCGGCATCCTGCGCCGAACAGCGCGACCGCCACCACCAGAAGCGCGATGATTCCCAGATGGGTGCGCAGGTACTCAGCCCCGCCCGCCATCTCTGCCAGTGTGCCGAAAAAGCCGGACTGCTTTGTCTCATCCCCCCGCAGAAGAACGTCCACCGTATAGCCGATGATACGGGGGTTTAAGAGGTCTGCCAGCGAGGCAAAGGCCGAGAGGAGAATGCTCATGAAAAACCAGCGGCGGCTTCCCGCAAGAAACGCCCCCAGAAGGCTCCATTTTGTCGGATAGCCCCCGGAAGGCCGTGAAGTTCGTTTTTCCATAGAACCGGAACCTTTCCATTAAGGTATGTGTTATAATCATGGTAGCAAATCTGTCTTATTCCCGCAACCTGAAAGGAACTGCCATGCGTCCTTTAAATATCAGCTATCTGCGAAATATTACAAAAGAGGATCTCTTTTCCGACTGCGAAAACGCCCTCTCCGGACGTCCGGAACGGGAGCGGATCCGCCGTGCGGATCAGGTTGCCCTCCGTTCTCTTATAAAAACGCTGTTCCGGGCGGGACTCGATGAAACCGCCTGCTATGACGGTTTTTTCTTTTCCTTTGTTCTCGAGCGGATCGGCAAGGAATTCGACCTCGTCAAGGTGCGCCGGGACCGCAGCGCCGTGCTCAACATTGAGCTCAAGAGCCAGGTCATCGCCGAAGAAAAGGTCGAAAAGCAGCTGCTGCAGAACCGCTATTACCTCCACATGATCGCAGGAGAAGTGTGTTCCTTTACCTATATCTCCTCCGTAAAACGGTTCTACACCATTTCTCCGGAAACCGATGCCCTCACGCCTTCCTCTGCAGAAGAACTGATCGGCGCCATGCGCCGGTTTTCCGACTTTTATGAGACGGATATTGCTCCCCTGTTTAAGATTTCGGAATTCCTCATCTCGCCCATCACCACGCCGGAACCATTTATCCGAAGCCGGTATTTCCTGACCAATCAGCAGCAGCAGTTCGGAAAAGAGCTTCTCCTGCTGGCAGATAAAACAGAGGCAGGCTGCCGTTTTGCGGGCATCACCGGAAGTCCGGGCACCGGCAAGACACTGCTCCTTTACGACCTGGCCCGCCGGCTTTCCGAAAAGAGAAGGGTCCTTGTACTCCACTGCGCCCGTCTCTCCGAGGGACATGAAATCCTCCGGAGCGCCATGAAAGACTTTACCATCGAATCCATCCGTACCGTGACCCCGGAATATCTCCTGCAGACAAAACCCGAGGTTATTCTCGTCGATGAGGCGCAGCGCATCTACCTGGAGACCTTTGAGCTGCTTGTAACATTTGCCGGAGAACGGGGCCTCTTTGTGGTATTCTGCCATGATCCGGCCCAGATTCTGACCGTCTCCGAGCGGAAGCGGGATATCTCTTCCCGGATTGCCGCCCTTGCAGGGGAGAATCTCTTCATCCTCTCCTCGAGGCTTCGCACAAATATGGAGATTGCGGCCTTTGTCACCGCCTTCTTTGACCTGCGGAAAAAGACGCCGAAGTACAGCTTCTCCAACATTCGGATCCTCTGGGCCCCCGATGCCGATGAGGCGCTCCGCCTCCGCCGGTATATGGAATCGCAGGGATATATCTATATTGCCTGCTCCGAGGGGGAGGGCCAATCCGCTCATACCCTGGATACCCACGATGTCATCGGTCTGGAGTTTGACCGGGTCGTCGTCACCCTGGGAAAGGAGTTCTACTACGACAAAACGGGCTGCCTGCGCGCACATGCCCACGGCAACCCGAATTATCTCTATGATCGTATGCTGTTCCAGAACATTTCCCGGACACGGGAAAACCTCTGTATTATCATCGCGGAGAATGCGTCCCTCTTCCGGAAGGCCGCCTCTCTCACAGCTCCTGGGCCGGACCGTTCCAGTGGAGTCCCATCATTGTAATATCATCAAACTGGGGTGCAGTGCCGGCAAAGGTATCCTCTGCCTCCTGCATCAGCGGAAGAAGTACTTCCGGCCTGAGGTCCTTGGCCCCGTTCAGGGTCCGCAGAATTCCGTCTGTGCCGAACTGCACATTCTCTTCGTTGATGCCCTCCGGCAGGCCGTCGCTGTAGACAAAGAGATCGCTTCCCGGCTCCAGCTGCAGCTCATAATCCCTGTAGCGGACATCTTCCATCACGCCCGCCGCAAGCCCGTGGGGATCCTTAATCAGTTCATACTCGCCGCCGGGATGCCGGAGCATCGGATATTCATGTCCCGCATTCGCGCAGACCATCTTTCCGGTCCGGAGATCCAGGAATCCCAGCCAGACTGTGACGAACATGCTCTCATCATTCCTCTTGCAGAGGATGTTGTTGACAATCCCGATGACCTCCGCCGGTGACGACTTGCCCTTGGCGTGGTCCCGCAAGGGCAGCATGGACATCATCATGAACAGTGCCGCGGGAATGCCCTTTCCGGACACGTCCGCAATGGCCAGTGCCAGATGGTGATCATCTATCATGTAGAAATCATAGAAATCACCGCCGACCTCCTTGGCCGGACGCATCGTGGCGTAAAGGTCAAATTCCTTCCGGTCCGGAAAGGCCGGGAAGGTACTTATCAGCATATCCCGCTGGATCCTTGCCGCGACATCCAGCTCGGCCCGGATACGCTCTCTCTCCCCCGTCACCCGGGTCAGATCGGCAATATACGTGCGCAGATCATCGGTCATCCGGTTGAAGGCTTCTCCCAGATCACCGATCTCGTCGTTATTCCGGATCTCCACCTTCCAGTTCAGATTGCCGGAGCTGATGATATCCACATCTTCCTTCAGCTCGCGGATCGGACGGAGGAGCTCCTCGGAATAGTGACTGGTAAGATACAGAAGCACGCCGCAGAACATCAGTGAGAATATCACAAAGTCAAGGATTGCGATGCGGACATTGGTATCCACGCCGGAAAGCGGCGCCAGGACATAGGTCTGCGGAATGGAGACGCAGAACGCCCATCTCGTTGTCACAATCGGACTGTAGGCATAGTAGTTTCCGTCCGAAGCCAGTGTCACGCCCTCTTTGCCGGAAAGAAGCCGCTCGATAATCGTCTCATCGCCGTACTCTCCCGCAGAGATGTGCATCTGCTCTGTCACACCGCCCTCGAGCCGGGTATCCGCAATCAGCTGTCCGTCGTCCGTGATCACGAACACATAGGCCCCCTGCGGCATCTTCATGGCCTGCATTTCTTCCTGCAGGTTTTTGGTCAGGATATCCATGCTCAGCACCGCGACCGTCTCCCCGTCCTTCATAACGGGTGTGGAGCAGCTGATCGTCGCTCCTTTTTTAAAGGAATCCATATACACCGACGTGACACCGGTATCACCGGATTCGATGGCTCTCTTATACCATTCTCTCTCAAAATAATTAAAATACTCGTCGTCAAGCATCCGGTTGCCGAGAGAAGCACTGTTATAGCTGATGAAGACCCCCTTTTTGGTCGCAATATAGATATCGGAAACCATATCCTGCTCATTATACATGAAGGGAGCAAAGATGGATTCCATATTGGCCAGAAGCCTGGTCTCGTCCCGAACCGCCTCTTTGTCAATCTGCTCCGATGCGTAATACCGCTGCAGGGCAAAATGCCCGTCGTTCCTCTTCATGGGAGCATAGACCGGCCTCTCCAGGAAGTATTCCGGGTGGCTGTATATCTCCTCGGCATAGCGGGAAAAGAGCTTTACGGAACTGAGATAATGCTTAATCTCCTCATCGGTAAGGTCAGCCGAGCTTACCGCCAGCTGCAGCAGCTGTTCCTCCATCTGGCCGGTCAGCGCCCGCTCACTGACGTTGCGGATCTTCTGCATGAAAAAGAGCGCCGACATGGTCGTGACAGCCAATGCAAAAAAGACGCTTCCCATCACAAGCGCCACAATCTGCTTTCTGATGGATCTTCGTTTTTTATTTTTACTGTTTTCTTTATAAGTCAGGTCCATACGCTCATCCGATACATGCATCTGCCGCCGATGTGCAGCATTTCCGACAGTTCACCTTAATGGTATTATTATACCCCGGGCAGACCTTCACAACAATGATTTTTACATTTTTATCGTCAGGACGTTCAGTCCCAGAATATTCTGGTACCGGATGTCCTTCGCGATCTGGTAAACCATGCGGATGCCCAGGTGTTTCTGCGGGTCCTCCGGATTCAGAATATCCTTCCTGCTGCCCGGATCAAAGGGTACGCAGTCGTCCCGGATGCGGAGAATCAGATCCTCCTGCCCGTGAACCACGCGGATATCCACGCTGTGTATCCGCGAATCCTTTTTAAACCCGTGCTCCAGCACATTTACCGCCATCTCTTCCATGCAGAGACCCGCCAGATAGGCCCGTCTCTCATCAAAGCCATGGGCCAGACAGAACTTCTCCACCGCTTCGGCTGTATTGACCGCGGACTCTGCGGTATGCAGGGAGATATCCATCCGCTCGTCCTCCGCTGCCCCGAAATCATCCGGCACCACCATCAGATCATCCATATTCCGCGGGATATGCCCCTTCATCATCGATGCATAGAGCACCGCCACCAGCACCGTGAAGAAGCCATTGAACACATGCGCCCAGTATACGCCGTCCATGCCCATGGTCCGGATTGTCAGGAGGGTAAAACCCGCGACGCAGACCACGCCGTCCAGGATCGACAGGAGCGTCACAATCCCCGTCTTTCCGGAGGCCTGCCCGTACCCCACATAGTGAAGATAGAAAAGACCGGGCACCATGGCGAGCGGAATAATCCGGAATCCGCTTACCGTCAGCCGGTATACTTCCGATGCCGTATCCTGATAATACAGTCTGGTAAATGGATCCGCACACAGAATCAGTACTGCCGCAACGCCCGCCATCAGAACGCCGCCGCGGTAGATGGCCGTCCGCATCACATCCACCAGGGTTATGCGGTCCTCCTCGCCGATGCTTACGCTCATCAGCATCCGGGACACATTCAGAATCCCGTTGGGTATCGCCCAGAAAATTGCCAGCGTCGCATTGACGGCCGTAAACGCCGAAAGTCCCAGATTTCCCACCGCCGAGAGAATCGCGCCGTTGAGAATAATCATTCGGATAACCTGACAGCCCTGGGAAAGCGCTCCGCCGAATCCGATGGAGACAATATCTCCCAGGTCCCGGAGGTTGATTCCGCGGAAATGAAACTTCAGCATGGCCCGCTTTGTAAAGAAATACTGGGCCTGGATCAGGACAAAGATCCATCCGCCCAGGGACGAGGCCAGGGAAAGGCCGAAGGCGCTCATGCCCATTTTCGCGACAAAAAGCCAGTTCAGGGCCAGATTGACCAGTATATAGATGCCGATGGCAAGAGAAGTCCGCTGCCCCTGCTGCTCAAAGGCCAGGAACCCGGCCAGCTGCTGCCCCAGGAGCACCGTCGGAAGCCCGATGGCCTGACCCAGAATATAAAGGTTGAAAATATGGCGGACCTCCGGGTCCCCGGTCAGGAATCCGGTAAGGTCAAAGAGGCTTCCGGCAAGAAGAATGCCTGTGAGCACAGCCGACAGCAGAATCACCACGCCCATGTCCAGGGAGAACACCTGCTGGGTGCGCTCCGCCTCATTCCGCCCCATATACTTTCCGCAGAGTACCTGGGAGCCGCTGAGAAGAAGAATTCCCACCGCGCCCAAGAACTGGGCCATGGGCGCATACAGTCCCACCGCCGTCATCGCCTTTACGCCCACGTAATTACTGGCAAAAAGGCCGGATATAATTCCGTTCACCGACGGGCTGGCACACAGAATAATCTGCACCGGCATAAGCCGGAACATCTGCCTGGCCAGCATTTTTCTTCCGTCCAAAGTATCTGTTGTGTTCATAATATCAGTCTCTTTCTCAGCAGTTCCCGGTATACACATACCGGAGCTTTTCCCGTGCAATCTCCGCCAGCCGGTATACCTGCTTTACTTCTGTCGCCTTCCGGTCCATCATGTGGAACCGCGGGAAAAACCGGGAAATATGGAGCGGAATCTCTGTTCCGGCCCCATTCCCGTCACGGCCCGGAAGGCCGGCGATCCAGGCGCTCATCTCCCGCATCTCTTCCTCTGTGTCATTTTCCCCCGGCACAATGAGGCAGGTCAGCTCCACATGGCAGTCCTGCACTGCCCGCTTAATAAAGTCCATCACCATCTGCCGGTCTCCCCCCAGCACCTCCCGGTAATACCGGTCGGTAAAGCCCTTCAGATCGATGTTCATGGCATCGATATAAGGCAGAAGCTCTTCGAGCACCGATAATTCTGCCGTGCCGTTGGTGACCATGACATTCACCATCCCCGCCTCATGGATGAGCTTTGCCGTATCCCGGACAAATTCCCAGCCGATGAGAGGTTCATTGTAGGTAAAGGCCACGCCGATATTGCCCTCCTTCCGGTAATGGAGGGCAGAATCCCGGATCTCTTCCGGGTGCACGAAATCCGCGGTTTTCCGGAAGGCCATCGCCTCCTCCGACCAGGAGATCTCATAATTCTGGCAGAAGGGGCAGCGCAGATTGCAGCCATAGCTCCCGATGGAGAGAATAAGACTTCCCGGGTGAAACCGGGCAATGGGCTTCTTCTCGATGGGATCCAGGGCCGCAGATGTGATCTTTCCGTAATTTCCGGCGACAACCTCCCCGTTCCGGCAGATGCGGCCGCCGCAGAATCCTGTTTTTCCTTCCGCAATCGCACAGTGCCTGAAACACACCTGACATACCGCCATGCTCCCTCACCTTCCTTCCGATTTCGGGCCGTCGTTTTCTTCTTTCTGCCGGGATATCAGTGATGCCGTATCACCTCAAACCGCTCCAGCGTGACATTTTCATGCTTCCCGATGCCGCCCTTCTGCCGGCAGATGGCAATCTGGTCCTCCACGGTATCCACCCCGTCCAGGTCCGGCAGAAGCAGCCCCCTCTTTCTTCCGCTGGACACAATCACGCCGTACTTCTTCGGGTCCAGGTCCGCCGCAGATTCCACCCGCTCCGGCCTGCCCAGCACGTCCACGCTGATGTCCAGCCAGGGAAGCTCTTCCGGTGTGATGGGATCAAACCTGGGATCCTCCGTCGCCGCACTGACCGCATTCCGGAGGATCTCCTCCGCCACGGAATTCGTGACAGGAAGAAAGGTTCCGATGCAGCCCCGGAGCTTCCCGTGCTTGTGAATGGAGACAAATGCGCCGGCCCTCTGTCCGATCATTTCCTCCGGAAGTCCCTCCGGCAGGACCAGTCTCTTTTTCTTCAGGATATAGCTCTCCAGCGATGCTCTCGCAAGCCGCACATACGCATCCGAGGCATCCCGTTTTTCCTGAAGTTCCTTTTTCTGCTCCCTGAGCCAGGCATCCAGAAAATGCCGCTCTTTCTTCTTTTCTCCCGGATAAAAGGTGCAGATCCCGTAGCCCACCCCTGTGATGTCCTGGTGGGAGAGCCGCTCTGCCTTTACCTCCAGGCCGTCAAAGGCTCCGGCCATCATCACAAAGGAACGGTGGCCGCACTCCGCCGCCTTCTCGCAGAAGGTCTCGCCGAAATCAAAGAGTTCGCCGAAGGCTGCCCGTCCGCAGACATCCATAATCTTCTCATCATACTGCGGCCCCTCATCGGCAAAGCCGTAGGGCCCGTATTCCTGCAGCTTGTGGGAGAGGTCTCCGCTGGCCACCCAGACGGCACGTCTCCCCGTCTCCTCCACAGCCCGGTTTACCAGCTGGCCCAGCCGGTAGTGATCCGCCAGCGGAAGTCCGGAGAGGCCCAGCCGCACCAGCCGGAAATCACGGTACTTTTTCTCGATAAACCACAGGGGCACCATGGTCCCGTGGTCCAGGTCCTTCTCCCGCTCCCCCAGGGGGCCTGCCGGAAGATTCGCTTCCGCGGCCAGTGCGCCGATGCGCCGGATAAGCTCCGTATCGCAGGTTTCCTCAAACCGGACCTGCGGCGCCCTAAACTGCGCAAAGGAACCCCTTGCGCGGGCCGCCGGCGGAATATGAAAATAGTCAGAGTACATCACGATGTGGGGGCTGGAGATGATAATCGTATCCGGCTTTAAGGCTGCAATCTCCTCCGCTGTCTGCTCATAGGCCTTCGTGGTTTCCGCAATCTGCTCCTCTCCGCCCCGGCCCACGGCCGGCACGATCATCGGCGGATGGGGCACCATAAATCCCGCAAGAATCGACATATCGCAATCCCTCCCCTGTTCCTTCTCTGTTTTTACAGTTTCCGAAACTTCCGGACCTATCCTCTTCCTGTCACTTTTCTTACTACCGTAAGAGCCGCCTTTACCGGCAGCGGTCTGAGCTCTCTGTCCGCTTCTTTTAACTTCTCCCGGATGGAAATATGCTGCGGACAGTGCTGCTCGCATTTGCCGCACCCGATGCACTGGGAGGCAAAGGCCGGTTCCTTCTGCAGGCCCATGTTCCGGGCAAACTCAAAGCGGGCCCTGCCCTTCTTCTCTTCCAGATACATCAGGTTGTAATAATAAAAGTTGGTGGGGATATCCACGCCCTTCGGACAGGGCATACAGTACCGGCATCCGGTGCAGGGCACCTTCTCCCGCTCCCGGATGATTGTTTTCACCTGATCTACCAGGGCGAAATCCTCTTCCGTGAACTGCCCCGGTTCTGCCTTGGAGGCAATGCGGATATTTTCCACGATCATCTTCGGGGAATTCATGCCGGACAGCACACAGGTCACCTCCGGCTGATCCCAGAGCCAGCGAAGTCCCAGCTCCGCCGAAGACCAGCCCTTCCCGCTCTCCTCCAGAAGCGTCATGGCCTTTGACGGCAGATTCACCAGCTTTCCGCCGCGGAGCGGCTCCATGATAATCACGGGAATTCCCTTTTCGGCAGCTCTTTTCAGGCCCTCTCTTCCGGCCTGGCTGTGCTCATCCAGGTAATTGTACTGAATCTGGCAGAAATCCCAGTCATAGGCGTCCAGGATTTTCAGGAAGTTCTCCGTATTGCCGTGGTAGGAAAAACCGATATTGTGAATACTTCCGTCCGCCTTATGTTCCTTTATCCAGTCTTCGATTCCCAGCTTTTTCAGGTTCTCCCACTCCACATAGTCGGTGAACATGTGCATGAGATAATAATCAATATAGTCTGTGCGAAGCCGTTTCAGCTCCTCGGCAAAGGTTTTGTCGATGGCCTTTCTCGACCGCATCATATACTGGGGAAGCTTGGTGGCGATATATACCTGATCTCTTATGTGATTCTCCGCAAAGATCCGCCCGATGCACTCCTCGCTTCCCGGATAGATATAGGCGGTATCGAAGTAATTCACGCCCTTCTTCACCGCGTACATGACTTCCTTCTCGGCCTTCGCATAATCGATGCCGCTTCCCTTCCTGGTAAAGCGCATGCACCCGTATCCCAGCTGGGATATCGGATTGCCGTATCTGTCGGTGCGGTATTTCATGATGTTTTCCTCCTGAAAAGAGAAGATTTCGCCTCTGCGGGCGCCGTATACCTTTTATTGTAAACCATCCGGGAAGAATTTGCCACTATGCCCATCCCATAAGGGGCGAGAGCCCCGCAGCTCCCGCGGTTCAGGAGAACACCGAAAAAAGGGACTGCCCGCCGAAACCATCCAGCGTATCCGTATACCCTGTATGTTTCGTGAGACAGTCCCTTCCGGTATGTTCAAAATTCTTATCTGAAATAAGATATCAGTCCGTACACCACAATCACCGCCACAATGCAGGGCAGGATATACTTGAAGTAGAACTGCAGCTTCGGGCTGACCTTCAGGCCCGTTCCGGTGTTCACTTCCTCCAGATAATTATCAAATCCCCATCCGTACTTCATGGTACAGAACAGACAGCAGACAAGGGAGCCGATGGGCAGCACCAGGTTGCTGACAAAGAAGTCCTCCAGGTCCATGATGCAGTTGCCGGCCTTCAGAGGCTCAAAGGCACTCCACACATTAAAGCCCAGAGCACAGGGAATGGATCCCAGGGTGATCACCAGACCTGCAAAAAGAGCCGCCTTTTTCCGGCTGTGTCCGAACAGGTCGATGGAGAAGCTGACATCGTTCTCAAATACACCGATCATGGTAGACAGGGCCGCGAAGTACAGGAACAGGAAGAAGAGACTTCCCCAGAACCGGCCGCCCGGCAGATTGGCAAATACGTTCGGCAGCGTAAGAAAGATAAGCCGCGGACCCGCATCCGGTGCAATCCCGTAGGTAAAGCAGGCGGGGATGGTGATAAGACCGGCTACAAGAGCCACGAAGGTATCCAGTCCCGCCACCAGAAGGGCCTCGCCGGCAAGACTCCGCTCCTTGTCAATATAGCTTCCGAAGATCTCCATGCCGCCCATACCGAGACTCAGGGTGAAGAAGCTCTGGTTCAGTGCGCCGTAGACCACATTTCCCAGACCTGCCTTCCGGATGTTCTCAGGATTCGGCATCAGATAGAAGGCAACACCCTCTTTTGCGCCCGGCAGAAGCAGGGAATGAATTCCCAGCACCACCATGATGGCGATCAGGGCAATCATCATCACCTTTGTGATCCGCTCCACGCCGTTCTCCAGTCCGACAGAGCAGACCGTCACCGTGATGGCCATGGTGATGAACATGCTCCGGATAAGAATCGCCGGGCTTCCCATCATGGCACCGTAGGTCTCTTCAATAAACGCTCCGTCTGCCCCGACAAAGGTTCCGGAACACATCAGGAAGAAATAGTGAAGAATCCATCCCGACACGATAGAGTAAAACATCAGCAGCACATAGTTTCCGGCGATGGCAAAGTATCCCATGATATGCCATTTCGAGCCTTTTGGCTCCAGGGCCCGGTAGGCCGGAAGAATACTTTTTCTCGTGGATCGCCCCATGGCGTACTCCATGGTCATGACCGGTACGCCCAGAATCACCAGAAACAGCAGATAAATCAGCACAAACAGGCCGCCTCCGCCCTGTCCCACCATATACGGAAAGCGCCACACATTGCCGATGCCGATGGCGCAGCCCGCCGAAAGCAGAATAAAGCCCAGACGGCTCCCCAGTTTCTCTCTCTTACTCATAATTCCCCCGTTAGCATTTGCCGGACATGCCGGCTTAATCCATCATTATTCAGTCCTGTTTCGTCGTATTTCAGTCCTGTTTTTCGTTCTTTTCTCAGTCGGATATGTCCACATCCGGAACAATCTGCACGGTATACCCCGGATAGGCCTTGTGCACATCGCCGTAGAGGATCCGGAGTCCTTCCTTCGGGTCAATGTCAAAACTCATGACCACGTCAAACCGCATATCCTTTTTTTCCGTATCAATATAGAATCCGTGCATCTGCAGCGCCCAGTCATAATCCAGCACCATCTTCCGCACGTCATTCTGAATTCTGGCAGCCTCCGTATCCCCGGTATTGTAGGAATAGACGCCGACGCCGGTCAGGATAACGCCGGTCTCCTTGTAGACCTTGGCCTCCACCCGGCGGGTCAGTTCATCCACCTCCCGCACCGTCATGGTGTCCGGAAGCTCCACATGTACGGAACCGTAGTTCTTGTCCGGACCGTAATTGTTGAGGAACAGGTCGTAGGCACCCCGCACCTGCGGCTCCTCATTCAGAATCCGCTTGATGGGCACCGTGATCGCGCTGTCCGCCCGGACGCCCAGAATGTCATCCAGGGTCTCTCCCATCATCTCCACGCCGGACTTGATGATAAATCCGGAGATGACCACGCCGACCCAGGCTTCCAGGGAAATGCCCGTGGCCAGGAAGATCAGAGCCGATCCCAAAACCGAAGCCGACAGAACCGCATCAAAGGTGGCATCGGAACCGGAGGCAATCAGGGAACCGGAGTTGACCTTTTTTCCCTGCGCCTTGACATAGCGGCCCAGCACCAGCTTCACCCCGATGGCGACGGCGATAATCAGCAGCGAAACCGCGCTGTACTCCGCCTTCTCCGGATGAATAATCTTTTTGACCGACTCTACCGCCGAGGTAATACCGGCATAGAGCACAATCCCGGACACCAGCAGGGCGCTCAGATATTCGATTCTTCCATGCCCGAGGGGGTGCTTTCTGTCCGCACTCCGGCCGGCCAGCTTCGTTCCGAAAATCGTGATAATTGATGACAGGGCATCGGACAGGTTGTTAACCGCATCCAGCGTCACCGCAATGGAATGGGACAGAACGCCGACAGCTGCCTTGAACGCCGCCAGCATCACGTTTGTGAATATCCCGATAATACTGGTGCGGATAATCACCTTATCCCGGCTGTTTCCGAGATTCTCCACAGCAGCTTCCACATTTCCCATAGCGTGTTTCCTCCCTTTTGCATGACTGCGCCGGAATCCGGCGCAGCCCTGATATTATTCCACTACCGAGAAGTTTACAATCTCCGCATTGAAGCACTCATCAAACATGGACGTCAGGATCTTGTCATCCTCCACCTCACCGTACTCGCCGCCGTCGGCGGAATCATAGTGATAGGTCGCATTGCCGTCCTTATCGAAGGTCTCCCAGGCCCGCTCCATCTCGACAAGCTTTCCGTCGGTCACGGTAGTCTTGGCAACCCAGTGATGTCCTGCAGAATACAGCTTTCCGTCCTTAACCGCCAGCGGGTTCGCTGTGCCGCCGCTGGATACATATCCCAGGTATTCCGGGGTGCCGTCCGCATTATAGAAGAACACCTCTGCTTCGGTGGAAGCCTTTACGCCGTCGTCCTCATCAAAGGTGCCGTCGGTTACCAGGAACACATCCGTTCCGTCCAGGGTGATGTTAGCGTAGCCCCAGCCCTTCTCCAGCTTATTTACAATATCGGTAAAGGTCGCACAGCCCTCGATGTCTGTCATCTGCTGATGCTCTTCCTCTGCTGCGGTGGTAGCCTCGGTCTCTTCCTCTGCAGATTCTGCCTCGGTCTCCTCTGGCTCTGTTTCCGCAGCAGTCTCCTCTGCCGTGCTTTCGGCTGTCGTCTCTGCTGCCGTTTCAGCCGCTGTCTCTGCTGCCTTCTGTCCGCATCCCGCAGATGCCATTGCCATGGACAGTCCAAGCATAATTAATGCAATTCTTTTTTTCATAAAATATACTCTCCTTTTCATCACTCCAAAATCTGAAGGGATAATGCTTTATTGTAACCCCGAAGCCTCTCTTCTGCAAGTCCCAAAGAAGAGGGCGGAACCATTTTCCAGTCCTTTTTCCAGCCCGTTTTTAAGTTATCCCGGGCAATCCGTTTTTGTCAACAACTCACGGCATCAGAAAAGACGCTTACGCACTGCGGATCATACAGTGCGTAAACGTCTTTGGGGAGATGTATTCTATGGCCTGTTACTGAAGAGCGGCAAAGCCCCTCGCAAGGTCTTCGATAATATCATCAATATGTTCGGTACCGATGGAGAGACGGATGGTATTCGGGCGGATTCCCTGTTCCAGAAGTTCCTCTTCCGTAAGCTGGGAATGGGTCGTGGAGGCCGGATGGATCACCAGGCTCTTCACGTCCGCCACATTGGCAAGCAGGGAGAATATTTTCAGGCTGTCGATAAACTTCCAGGCCTCCTCCTGACCGCCTTTGATATCAAAGGTAAAGATCGAACCGCCGCCCTTCGGGAAATACCGTTCATACAGACTGTGGTCCGGATGGTCCGGCAGGGAAGGATGATTCACCTTCTCCACAAGGGGATGATTTGCGAGATAAGAGATGACCTTCTCCGTATTCTCCGCATGTCTCTCAAGGCGGAGGGACAGGGTTTCGGTACCCTGCAGAAGGAGGAAGGCATTAAAGGGCGAAATGCAGGCTCCGGTATCGCGAAGAAGAATCGCGCGGATGTAGGTCACGAAGGCTGCCGGTCCGACTGCATCATAGAAGGATACCCCGTGATAACTCGGATTGGGGGCTGCAATGTTCGGATACTTTCCGCTGGCGCTCCAGTCAAACTTCCCGGATTCCACGATGATGCCTCCCAGGGTGGTACCGTGGCCGCCGATGAACTTTGTGGCGGAATGGACGACGATATCCGCGCCGTGTTCGATGGGCCGGATCAGATACGGGGTGCCGAAGGTATTGTCTATCACGACGGGAATCCCATGCCTGTGGGCAATCTGTGCTATCGCATCGATATCCGGAATATCGCTGTTGGGATTTCCCAGAGTTTCGAGGAAGACCGCTCTTGTATTATCCCGGATAGCATCCTCCACCTCCGAAAGATTATGGGCATCCACAAAGGTCGTCTCGATGCCGTACTGCGGAAGCGTGTGGGCAAGAAGGTTAAAGGAACCGCCGTATATGGTCTTCTGCGCCACGATATGTCCGCCGTTCGCCGCCAGAGCCTCGATGGTATATGTGATGGCCGCTGCTCCGGATGCCAGCGCAAGGGCCGCGCTGCCGCCTTCCAGAGCTGCAATCCGCTTTTCCAGCACATCCTGGGTAGAATTGGTCAGTCTGCCGTATATATTGCCCGGATCCGCAAGTCCGAACCGGTCGGCAGCATGTCTGCTGTTATGGAACACATAGGAAGTGGTCTGGTATATCGGAACGGCGCGGGAATCGGTGGCGGGGTCCGCCTGTTCCTGTCCGACATGAAGCTGCAGCGTTTCAAATCTGTACTCTCCCATAGTTTAAATCTCCTTTCCCGTTCTCTTCTGATAATCCTCCAGAGCGGACTGAATGGCCTCTTCCGCCAGTACACTGCAGTGCATCTTGTAATCCGGAAGACCGTCCAGAGCCTCCGCTACCGCCTTATTGGTAAGTGTTTTCACTTCACTCACCGGCTTCCCCTTGATCAGTTCTGTCGCCATGGAGCTGGAGGCAATGGCACTTCCGCAGCCGAAGGTTTCAAATTTCACATCCTGAACGATGTCGTCCTCGATCTTCAGGTACATCTTCATGATATCGCCGCATTTGGCATTTCCGACCTCTCCGATGCCGTTGGCATCTTCGATAACTCCTACATTCCGCGGATTGCGGAAATGATCCATTACTTTTTCGCTGTATAAAGCCATGACCTCTCCTCCTTAGAGAATAAATTCCTTTTTCCCGGATACCAGGTCCCGCCAGATGGGTGAGAACCCGCGCAGGTATTCTACAGTATCCTTAACCGCCTGAATGATATAATCCACTTCCTCTTCCGTGATCTCCTCGCCTATACTCAGCCTGAGAGACCCGTGAGCCACATCATGAACGCGGCCGATTGCCAGCAGAACATGGCTCGGATCCAGGGATCCGGAGGTACACGCGGATCCCGAAGATGCACAGATACCTTTATCATCCAGAAGAAGCAGGAGGGATTCTCCCTCGATTCCTTCAAAACAGAAATTCACATTTCCCGGAAGTCTCTGTGCGGCATCCCCGTTTAACGCAGAGTGGGGGATTTCCTGAAGACCGGAAATCAGCCTGTCCCGCATTTTCACCAGGTGCTCTGCATTTTTTTCCATTCCGGCATTCGCCTCTTTCAGAGCCTCCGCCATCGCCGCGATTCCTGCCACATTCTCCGTTCCCGCGCGCAGGCCGTGCTCCTGGGCTCCGCCCTCAATAAGATTTCTCACCCGGATGCCCTTTTTTGCATACAGGAAGCCTGTGCCCTTCGGGCCGTGGAATTTATGAGCGGAAGCAGACAGCATGTCGATATTGTCATCGGCGACATTTACCGGAATATGTCCGACTGCCTGAACCGCATCTACATGAAATAAAACATTCTTTTTCCGACAGACTGCGCCGATTTCACGAAAGGGCTGTATCGTCCCGATCTCATTATTTGCCGCCATGACTGTCACCAGGCAGGTATCTTCCCGGATGGCTGCTTCCACCTCGGAAGCTTTCACGATACCGTTTTCATGGACATCCAGTAGCGTTACCTCGAATCCCTCCTTTTCCAGTGCGGCCAGCGTGTGGAGTACGGCATGGTGTTCAAAGGCCGTTGAGATAATATGCTTTTTCCCCGCCTTTCTTCCCAGCTCTGCTGCAGTACGGATCGCCTGATTATCCGCTTCGCTTCCTCCGGAGGTAAATATGATTTCACGGGGGTTCGCCCCGATAATGGCAGCAACTTCCGCCCTTGCCTCCTCCAGAACTTCCTTCGCTTTCTGTCCGTGCACATAGAGGCTGGACGGATTGCCCCAGCATTCCGCCGCCAGGGTTGTCATGACCCGGAGCGCACCTTCACTCATTCTGGTTGTGGCAGCATTATCGGCATATATCATGTTATATTTCTCCTTTCCGATTACGTTAGGCACATTATAAAGCCTATTAACCTACTATGTCAATAGGTTTTATGTGCAATATTTTTCTGAACGTCGGACAGGCGCACAGAACAACGAAAAACCTCCGGAGAGGACTGTGCCCTCCGGAGGTTCCCATATCATTTTCCATATTACTTTCAGAACTATATAAGTAAGTTCACAGCCATCCCGCACAGGAAGGAAAACAGCATCACAAACAGAAGATACAGTGCAAACCGTTTCCACCCCATGGCGATTTTCAATGCCCCGAGATTCGTGATCTTTGTGGCCGGTCCTGTAATCATGAAGGCCGCCGCGCTTCCCATGCTCATGCCCTCCCACAGCCACTGCTGAAGAAGCGGTATGGTTCCGCCGCCGCAGCTGCAGATTCCGCAGTAGTTTCCTGTTCCGCCTGCGTTTCCGTCTGCTGTTCGGTCTGCTGCGGTGCGGCGGGTTCCGTATCCGCCTGACTCTTCATGCATCCGGCCAGAAGGAGACTGACCGCAATGCATGCTGCAAGTTTGGAAAAACTCTTTTTCATAGCGACCTCCTGTTTACTGATTTCCTTTGATGCCATTCTTCTGAAGTCCGTTTGTCACTTCCGCTGTTCCGGTTTCTGTACCGCATTTCTGCAGAGGTATGCTGCCATCGTTCCCAGGAATGCCCAGAACAGAAGCATCAGCAGATTTTCCAGAAGAACCAGTCCTGCAGGCTTCTCGTAATCCAGAAATGCGAAAGGAACCCGGAAAAACAGATAATCCGGTATTCCGCTTTTCAGAAACAGCCACAGGCCGATAGCCGCGATACCGGCACAGATACCGGCTGCGACCTTCTTCTTTCTGCCGTTCCGCGTAAGCCCCTCCGTCATCGCCGGGATGTGCATGCCCAGATGCAGCCCCATCAGCACAAAGGACCAGTGGGACATGGACAGGTGCATTCTTCTGGAAAAGGATACCGGCGCCATCCCGTACAGAAACGGCACGGCGTGGCCGCTCATGGCCATGCCGCTGAAGGCGGTCAGCCCGAAGCTTGCCAGAAGCAGTACATTCAGCAGGGTGGACAGCGTGCGGTAGCGGTTGTATTTCCCTTTAAAGAGCGCGGTGTACCACTTCCGGTTGAGAATCTGGTGAACAATGACCAGAACCGTCATGGCCATGCCGAGCCACTCATGGGCCGCCTCTCCCGTGACCTGGTAGGCCATAAGGAACAGAAGAAGGACGGTCATGGCTGTATCCACAATGCGCCTGCTCATTCTGTTCATCGCTGTCTTCGCCGCCATACCGTCCCTCCCGGTTCTGTATTTACATTTTCTGTTACTTCAGGCTGTTATAATCCTCCGCATCGACGGCTTCCAGCCACTCTGCACGGGTATCTTCCCCTGCCACCTCGATGGCCAGATGGGAGAACCAGGAGTCCGGGGCCGCGCCATGCCAGTGCTTGACCTCCGCCGGAATATTAATCACAGTGCCCGGCGTCATCTCCACGGGTTCCTTGCCCCATTCCTGGTAGTATCCTCTGCCGCCGATGGCAATCAGCATCTGTCCGCCGCCGCTCTTCGCGTGGTGAATGTGCCAGTTGTTGCGGCATCCCGGCTCGAAGGTCACGTTGAAGACCGGAACCTGCTCGGTGGATACCGGTGCCAGGTAGCTCTGTCCCACAAAGAACTGTCCGTAGGGATTCGGCTCCCCGATGGGGAAGAAGATGGTATTCTGGTATCTGTCCTTCTCTGTCAGGGCCGGTTCTTCCTCGTTCCATACTTCCTTTGCCAGACGGAATACCGCCCAGCCCTTCGGCCATCCCACATACATGGTAGCATGGGTGATGATGGCTGCAATCTCTTCCTTCGTCACACCGTGGGCTTTTGCATTCTGCAGGTGATAAGCGAGAGAGGAGTCTGTGATGCCGGATGCCATCAGAGAGACAACGGTGATGATGCACTTTGTCTTTACATCGATGACTTCCTCATTCCACACCTCTCCGAAGAGCACATCATCATTCAGATGCGCGAACATCGGGGCAAACTCTCCCAGCTGGTTTCTTCCCGCGGTCTGTACAATTTTTTCTGCCATTTCCATTGTCCTCCTTATTTAGCAATCTTCTGATCACCTGTGGATTTGTAACGGCACGCGCACTTCGTGCACCTGCCAAGTCGTCGCGCCAATGAAATCCGCTTTGCGGATGGGCGCTCCTCAGATTTGTAACGGCACGCGCACTTCGTGCACCTGCCAAGTCGTCGCGCCAATGAAATCCGCTTTGCGGATGGGCGCTCCTCATACGTGCTTTTCTTTTGCCGCAGCCGGTTTGTTCTGTGCCATGACACCCGCCAGCGGATGGGGCACGTAGGGTTCTTCCAGATATGCGATTTCCTCATCCGTCAGTTCCAGGCCGACCGCCTTTGCCGCGCCCTCGATGTGGTGAAACTTCGTCGCACCCACCACCGGCGATGTTACTTTCGTCAGAAGCCAGGCCAGCGAAATTTCCGTCATGGATACGCCGCGTTTTTCGGCCAGCTCGGCCACACGGCCGATGATCACGTTGTCCTGGTCCGCTGTGGCATCGTATTTGAACTTCGCATAGGCATCTTCCTCGGCCCGCTTCGTTCCGCCTTCTCCGGGGAGTCTCGAGAGCCTGCCGGAAGCCAGGGCGCTGTAGGGCGTCAGAGCAATATTCTCTTCCCTGCAGTACGGAACCATTTCCCTCTCCTCCTCCCGGAAGATCAGGTTGTAATGACCCTGGATGGAGACAAACTTTGCAAAGCCTTCCTGTTCCGCCAGGGCATTGGCTTTGGCGATCTGCCAGGCAAAGCAGTTGGAAATGCCGATGTATCTGGCCTTTCCGGCCTTCACGATGCGGTTTAAGCCATCCATGATATCGTGAATGGGTGTCTGCCAGTCCCACATGTGGTAAATGTACAGGTCCACATAGTCCATTCCCAGGTTCTTCAGGCTCGTATTGATCATGTTTTCAATATGCTGCTGCCCGGTGATGCCCTGTGCAATCTCCTCCTGGGTTCTCGGCAGGAACTTGGTGGCTACCACCACATCATCCCGCTTCGCGAAATCCCGGAGAGCCCGGCCTACATACTGCTCGCTGGTGCCGCTCTGGTAGGCGATGGCCGTATCGTAGAAGTTCACGCCCAGCTCAAGTCCGCGCTTTATGATTTCCCGGGAATGTTCCTCATCCAGCGTCCAGCTGTGCTGTCCTCTTCCGGAATCCCCGAATCCCATGCAGCCCATGCAGATCCGGGATACGTTCAAATCAGAATTGCCGAGTTTTGTATATTTCATGAGACATTCTTCTTTCTTTGCAAAGCCTTACAGTACCCCTTCTAGGAACCGGCGGATTTCCGCCTCGTTCGGACGGTTGATCTGTCTTCCCTTTTCCCACTTCACATCGCCGCTCACATTCTTATGAAGGGCCGTGTCGCTTTTTCCGACGCCGCTGCCGCCGGAGGTGCAGAAGGGAATGATCTTCTTGCCGGAAAAATCATAGCTTTCCAGGAAAGTCTCAATGATCCGCGGAGCAACGCCCCACCAGATCGGAAAGCCCACAATCACGGTATCGTAAGAAGCCATGTTGAGAGCCTCTCCTGCGATCTCCGGCCGTGCGGAAGGGTCATTCATCTCCACACTGCTGCGGCTCTTCTTGTTCATCCAGTCCAGGTCTGCCGATGTATACTTCTCCTTCGGGACGATCTCATAAAAGTCGCCGCCGGCGATTCTTGCAATCTCCTCGCCGACCCGTTTTGTCACGCCGCTGGCGGAAAATACCGCCACTAATGTTTTATTTGCCATCTTATTTCATCTCCTGTCTTGTCTTGTTGTATGTTTCTCCGTCTGTTACTCCCCCAGAAGCCGGATCAGGCAGCTGTAGGTGAGCTCATAAACGGTTTGGTACATGTAATTAATCCCCGCTTCCTTCATGGCGACCTTCTGTTTCTCCGTGACGGCCGTATAGGGATAAATCCCGAACATGAAGGGGAAAAAGGTATAAATGAAATTCTGAATACCGGTAACATTCATGTCCGGACAGAACTTCTCCAGCAGCATGCACACAAGATGCATCGAACGCCCGTAGGACTGCTTGAACGTATTCAGCAGCTCCTGCCGGCTGTTTGCTTCCATATCGTAGTTGTTCATGGAAAGAAGCTTTAAGAGCTGTTCCCGTCCGGCCAGGGAATCTGCGATACGGTCCGCCAGCTCCTTTTTCGAAAGCCGTTCGTTCCCGTTCAGAATAGCGGTCAGATCTTCATTCCAGCGGTCATATTCTCTCTGGAAAAGCGCCAGAAAGATCTCTTCCTTGGTCTCAAAGTAATTGTAGATGGTGGGCCGGGAAAAAGAGGTGATATTTCCAATCTCCTTGAGCGTGATCTCCCGGAAGCTCATCGTCTGATAGAGCTGCTCACAGGCGTTAATAATCTCTTCCCTTTTTTGGGCGATCTGTTCCGGTGTTACTTTTCTCATCTTCCAATCCTCATCGCTTCACATTATATTGACACTGTGTCAGCATGTTCATTATATGTGTACTCTGACATCGTGTCAATATACTTTTTGGACTTTTTTTCAATTCAAGACTCGCTCGCGAGTCTTGCGCGCCGCGTGCTGGATGCCGTAAGGCATCAAATACCAATCAGCACACGTGCGCATCCCCACTGAGATAAAAAAGCACTCGCATCTCTGCGAGTGCCTTCACACGATTAACAACAATACTCCATCAGATACTTATTATACTGCTGCTCGAAGTCTTCCCTCGAACCTCTCATGATACGCTGGTTCTCGTGTATGTTCATGTTCCTTTCTGCTGTATCTGGATGAACAGCTATATATCTCTGTTGCGAAGGATCATCCGCTGACCAAACAGAAAAGTGTCACCTTTGAAGCTCTGAAGGGGCTCCGTATCCTCATGACTGCCCATGTGGGCTTCTGGATGGACATTACGCTCGAAAAACTGAATGCCTCAGATCTTCTGATCCAGAACAGCATGGATGCACTGGGGGAACTGATCGATGCTTCTAACCTGCCTTTCTTTAATTCGGACCAGATGCTGAAAGCCGGCTATCAGCCGCCGGACAGGGTTGCGCTGCCCATCACCGATCCGGAAGCCCATGCCACCTACTGGATCGCCTGTCTGGCTTCTGAGCAGCAGAAATACCGTTCTGTCTTCAGCGCAGTCCGCGGGAATCTGCTGAGAAATCAATCCTGAGGCAGAGCCTATAAGAAAAAAGCGGGAGAAATTAAAGTTTTGCCGGAAACGAAAAGTCAAGGACTTTTTAGTATCCTAAAGCAAAAAAGAGCACCCGGCAAAGCTGCCGAATACTCTTTTCACAGTTCTTCTCAATACCAATCGTGCTTTTCACCCCGGTCCAAAGCACTGATCGCCACCACTTCCTCCTCCGTGAGTTCAAAGCCGAACAGATCAAGGTTTTCTTTGATATGCTCCGGATTGGAAGAGCCGGGGATCACCACGATGCCCCGCTGCAGATCCCACCGGAGGATCACCTGGGCGGATGATACGCCGTGGGCTTCCGCGATGGATTTAATCGTCTCGTCGCCGAGAAGCTCCGCCGTGTGGCCCCGTCCTCCTAAGGGGTACCAGCATTGGACTACAATGCCTTTTTCCTGGATAAACGGGACAACATCCTGCTCCTGGTAATACGGATGGATCTCGTTCTGCACAAGGGCCGGCGTAATCGTGACCTGCGGCAGAAACTCAGTCAGTTCCTCTACATACCAGTTGGAGAGGCCCAGAGACCGGATCTTTCCCTGTTTCACATAGTTTTCCATGGCTTTGTAAGCTTTCACATCATCCGTTCCGGGATGGTGGAGGAGCATCATGTCTATGTATCCGATATCCAGCTTTTCCAATGCCATGTCGATGGCGGCTTCCGGATCGGAAAACTGGTTCGGATAGAGCTTCGTGATCACGAAGATGTCTTCCCGGAGAATACCGTATTCCTCCATGGCCTGCCGGACACCTTCCCCGACAGCTTCCTCATTGTGATACATATAGGCTGTATCGATGAGCCTGCCCCCGTTTTCAAGCAGCGCTTTCACGGAATTCACGCAAGTATCATGGTCAAGCGCATAGGTCCCGAGCCCCATGAGCGGCATCGTATAACCGCTGTTCAGAAGGACCGTATGGTTCTCAAAATCAAACTCTCCGATATGCGCCTTGGTCATCGTTTCTCCTTCCAGGGCTTTTTCTGAATCCAGCTGCCGGACATCCGCCGTACTATGACTTTTTTTCTGTGTTTCAGTCTTAGATTCAGTCTGCTCTGTGGCAAATTCCCGGCCCACTGTGTGTGGCAGATTCGTTGCCTGACAGGCGGAAACGCAGATCATGAGCAGTATGAGAGTCCAAATAGCGAATAAGATTTTCTTCCCGTTCATGATCTGCATCCTGCCGCTTTCTTATTTCAAATACTCTGTAAAGAATCTCTCCAGCTTATCAAACGGAATCGCGTGGTTCTCGCCGCCGTCATAGAGATCGGTATGGGAAGCGCCGGGAATGATTAGCAGCTCCTTGTTCTCGGTATACTTGCTGTCCTTTACCATATCCGCATAGGCATCCTTACCGAAATAACAGGAGTGTGCTTTGTCGCCGTGCATGACCAGCACCGCGGAACGGATCTCATTGGTATACTTTAGGATCGGCTGGTTCAGGAAGGACTCGCATCCGATAACGTTCCAGCCGCCGTTGGAGTTGAGGGATCTGACGTGATAACCGCGGCCGGTCTTGTAATAGTCGTAGTAGTCCTTTACGAAATAAGGAGCATCCTCCGGAAGAGGATCGACCACGCCGCCGCCAAGGGCATATTCACCGGCTTTCAGGTCCGCAAGCCTCTGGGCGCACATGGCCGCTCTCTTCTGATAGCGAGCTTCCTCGCTGTCCTCACTGTCAAAGTAGCCTTTGGCATTGACGCGGGTCATGTCGTACATGGTGGAAGCGACGGTTGCTTTGATGCGGGTATCCAGCGCTGCTGTGTTAAGCGCCATGCCGCCCC
>Ga0256405_10004765_pt1 | contig 24780 bp, 27 predicted proteins | sample RumenRJG_02DNA_FD_189096 | JGI IMG/M metagenome (GOLD analysis project Ga0256405, IMG submission 189096) | Bovine rumen microbial communities from Lethbridge, Alberta, Canada - RJG_02 | ecosystem: Host-associated > Mammals > Digestive system > Stomach > Rumen | place: Canada: Alberta... | reverse complement strand
CATTTGCAATAACGTATTATCGAAATAATTCGATAATACCCTATTCTTTGAATAGGCATTTGCCGTCCGCACTGCACTCGGCGAAAATATACAAGTGCATTTTAGCCTTCGTTTGTGCTCCCCCTTTCCTGTCGCTTCGCGACAAGGGTGCAAACGCTTGCGCTTTTAAGGAAATAGATGTTTCGACGTCGCTACGCTTGCTCAACGACTCATAAGTATCTCTTAAGACTTGTCTTAACGCAAGCGTAAAGACTGCGTTTTTTAGAGAACTTATTCGTCTCCTCCAAAACGCAAGCGTTTTATCGGGTTTTTAATATGGATAACTTTAATAAGTGCAACAATGATAATTACAACGTCGCTATTTAATTCGTATCCGTATTTCACTTGTTCGTTTTAACTTTTGACAAAACCAAGTTAAAGAATATATAATAAAAATAGAGGTCGATATGATACTGTATTATTCTAATAGCGGCAATACCGCTTTCGTTGCAAAAACAATAGCCGAAGTTTTGGGTGAAGACCCTAAAGATATTCGAGAAAATATTAAAGCGGGAGTAAAACACGTTTATTCCGAAACGCCCTTTATTATATGCGCTCCCGTGTATCGTATGAATTTGCCTTCCGAACTCGAAGATTATATCAACGATCTTCATTTCGTCGGCACTCGAGACGTCGCTTTGGTTTTAACGGCTTCTTTTTCGGCGGGAAACGCAAAAGGTCGTTTGGTCAAGTCGTTAAGAGCCAAAGGCTTAAAAGTCGGGTTGGTAAACGTTTTTTATCCGCCTACTTCCAATATTTTAGGTTTGACCTATCCGAAACAAGAGAGCGCTCAAAAGACGTTTGAACGTATGCGTGCGGAAGTAGTCCATTATGCCGAACTATTTAAAAAAGTTCAACCGATAGTCGGCGTAGGTTCTTCCTTGTTCGGCGTTTTCGGCACTTTGATAGGTAGAGCATTGCCTAAATGCGACGATAAAAAGTTTTTTGCGACCGACGAGTGTATTTCTTGCGGAAAATGTGCGGATACTTGCCATTTGAATAATATCGAGATAAAGGACGGCAAACCTTGTTTTTTAGGCAACTGCGACCATTGTTCGGCTTGCGTAAACGTTTGTCCCAAAGACGCTTTGCAGTACGGTAAGCGCACGTTAGGGCGTGAACGTAGACGTTTGGAATTCGTTCCCTCTAAGCCTGACGTATTTGACGATATTGATCCAACGCCCCAAAGCGTAGACGATACGGCGGAAACCGAAAAGGCAAGCGAATAATTTAAAACGCTTTTTTAGTTTTTCGCGATAGTTTGATTTTTGGTTTCTTTGTCCTTTCTCGCTTTGCAAATTCTTTTATTTTGTTTACCCCTAAGTCTATCTTGGGGGCTATTTTTTTAGAAAGCGGTCTTAACGTCATATAAAAACCCGCAAATCCTAAAAAGTACGCTAATAAGGTATATATTCTAAATTCCCCCGACGACGTCTTTAAAAGACAAAAGAAGTATGCGGCGGCGCTTAACGCAACGAAAAAAACGTCGCATATAGAGCCGATTATTTTGTTTTTAAATATTCTTCGTACTATCCAAAATATCGCGTACAAAACGCAGGATAACGCCCCGACGCCAACGCACGCAAAAAAGATAAAGGGTTGAGAAAAGTCGCTCATTTGAATATGCGTTTTATGGCGCTTGCGCCGTTTTGTCCTATCTTTACCGTACTTACTTCGCCGGAAAGTACAAGTATCCCTTTGTCAAGGTCAAGATGCAAAGGGGTAAAACCGTTGCCCGTTAAATATAACCGCTTGTCGCAAAGTTTTATCTCGGCTACTCTTTCGGCTATTGTGATTATACTTTCTACACCGCCAACTGTTATTTTGTCTTGTATCAATAGGGAAAAATTTCTTTTTATTTTGTCTTCCATACAAAAAATGTATGTTAAACGCTCTTAAAAAATGACAAAACGAATATAAACGCGTAATAATAGTCCGTTAGTTCGTAGTCTATAGAATTTTACTAAAAACAAATTAAGCCGTAGGTATTTAAGGATACGGAGCGATTTAACAATCCTTACCGTAGAGAACCCCGACTTCGACCGGAATAAATACAAAAAAAGGCGCGGTTATATACCACGCCTTTTTACGAAACTTCGCCTTTGCTTAAACTCGAGAAGAGTATGCAAAAGCGATTTTATTGCGGAGCGTCCAAAATAGGAGCGTCGGTCGTCTCCCCTTTGTAGGTCAATTTTAACAATATCGGAACTATAAAAGACGTAAGTATGATCAATATAAGTATAAAAGGATATATCTCTTTGCTAACTAAACCGTAGTCCACGCCTTTTTGAGTGCATACCAATACCACTTCGGCTCTTGCCATCATACCTATACCCGCTCTTAACGAGTTTCTTATCCCCGCTTTAAAGATCAAAGCGCCAAGTCCGCAGCCTACGAACTTGCCTATCAATGCGACCGCAATGTAAGATATGCCGAATAGTAGCATCGACGAAGTTATGTTAGAGAAGTCCATATTTAATCCGATATTCGCAAAGAACACGGGGGCAAATAACAAGTAACAACTTTGACTTACCTTTTCGTCCACGTATTTAGCGCCGTTTAGACCCGAGATCATTATACCCGCAAAGTAAGCGCCGGTTATATCCGCTATTCCAAAGAAAAACTCGGACGCATAGGCAAATAGGAAGCACACCCCGAATCCGACAAGCGCAAGACGTCTATGATGAGGGTATTTTTTGTCTAAATACGCAAAAACCTTGCGGAACAATAGTCCGAAGCCTATAACGCATACGAAGAATATGATTATCTTTATCAAAACGGCAATTACGCTCAATTTTCCGCTAAATACGGGTGCGAACAGTTTGCCCAAAAGGTCTTCGGGCGTTGCGCCCGTACTTGCCAAACCGCTGACTAAAGATAGCAAAACTATACCTATAACGTCGTCGATTATAGCGGCGGAAACGATAGCCGTCCCAATAGGAGAATCGAGTTTGCCCAATTCTTTTAACGTAGCGACGGTAACGCTAACCGACGTCGCCGTAATGATAACGCCGTAAAACAGTTTTGAATATATCGACGAATCGGGGAAAAACAAATGTGCGACCAGTAACCCTAATCCCAAAGGGAAGAGTACGCCTAATATTGTAATCAAAATGGCTTCGGCTCCCGTCTGCTTTATGACCTTAACGTCGGTTTCCAACCCCGCCGAAAACATAATAAGGACAACGCCTATTTTGCCGATAAATCCCAATCCTTCCAACGCGCTTTCGGATATGACTTCTTGATGCGGGATAAACTTGATAAAACTTAAAATAATGCCGGTCAACAACAGTCCGACGACTTGCGGTAAACCCAAATGTTTTCCAACCAAACTCAACAATTTGGATAACATCAAAATCAATGCTAAAGGCAATAAAATTTGATAATATTCCATATAAATTCTACAACTCCTTGATTAACGTATAAATTATAGTTTCGTTCTTGTTTAATGTCAAATGAAACAAGTACCGATTTAAATGAATACAAATAATTCTACGCGTTATTAATTATATGTGAAATAATGCAAAATTCGCTGCGTTTTTGCCTTAAAACCCACCTAAAGGGGGAATTGGTATTGACTTTTTTACCTTAAAGTGATATAATCTTTGATTATATCTTGTGAAGGTTTAAAATGTTTGAGTATTTGATTTCCGAGAAATCTCTCGGGGAAAAAATGAAAGAAGTGGTATTGCCCGAAAACGTTGACTTTTTGTTCGGAATAAAGGTCAACCCGTCTTTTTATTCTGCGCTTATCGTTACTGCGGTCCTGTTGTTGGTAGCGGTCATTTTGCGTATTTTCGTTATTCCCCGTTTTAAGCAAGTACCCGGTAAATTTCAAGCGTTGCTCGAAAAAATAGTAGAGTTCTTTGCCGATTTGTCCGACTCTAATTGCGCCAAACCGAACGCCTATTTAGGTCCTTATATCTTTTCGGCGGGCTTGTTCATTTTCTTCGGCACTATTATCGAAATGGTAGGGTTTCCCGCCGTAATGCTCGATATAAACGCTTGTATCGCCATGGCTCTCGGCGCGTTCGTATCCATCTTTGCGGTAGCCGTCAAAACCAATAAATTACGGGGTGCCGGCAACGTTTTAAAGGATTTTTCCTTGCCAATATCCATGTCCTTCCGTCTTTTCGGCGCGATAATGTCGGGCGGATTGGTATTGGAATTGGTGTATAGTTTTGCGTTTTTAAGTTACGGCGTGCCGGTCATCGTTTATATTTTATTTACGCTTTTGCACGCGGTTATTCAATTATACGTTTACGTAATGCTCACTTCTATTTTCTTTGGTGAAAATACCGAAGTTAAAGAAAAGGCTAAAAAGAAAGTAAAAAACAAGCCGACGACGGCTCAACTCGATCATGGTAAATAATAAAAGGAGATAAACCTATGTTGTTAAATTTAATTTGTGAAATTTCCGAAAACAGTATATACGCTCTCGCGGCGGCTATCGCTATCGGTTTGGCTGCGTTAGGCGGCGCTATCGCCATGGGTATGACGGTAGTTAAGGGATTAGAAGCGATCGCAAGACAACCCGAAGCCGACGGCAAATTGAGAACGACAATGATACTCGGTCTCGTATTTATCGAAACCGCAATAATTTACGCATTGATCATCGCAATATTGATCGTTATCAACGTTTTAGGTTAAAATTATGTTTTATTCGTTAATAAACGCAACTTTCGGTATTGATATTACGAAGATCTTATTGCATCTTTTAAACTTTGTCATACTCGCCGTAGGACTTACCTTTTTGCTTTATAAACCCATTTTGAAGTTTATCAAGAAAAGACAAGAAGACATAAAGTCCAATATCGAAAAAGGCGAGACGATGCAAGCCGAAGCCGAGCAAAAACGTCAAGAGTATCAAGAAAAACTCGACGCCGTTGACGAAGAAGTTTCCGCTATCAAAAAGGCGGCGGAAGCCGACGCACGGGACAAGGCAAAAGAGATCGTCGACCAAGCCAATGCCGACGCGGTAAATATCAAAGAAAAAGCCAAAGTCGACGCTCAAGAGATACAAAAGCAAGCGCTTGCGGACGCAAAGGAACAAATTGCGGACGCCGTCATTTCTTTGACCGAAGATTTGGTTGATAGAGAAATATCTCGTGAAGATAACGAGCGTATCATAGACAATAGTCTTAAACAATGGAAATCTAAGTGATGAAAAAACTCGTAGTTACCACGTCTTACTTTTTATCGGACTCCGAAAAACTTTCGTTAAAAGACAAATTATCAGCCACGTTTGACTTTTCCGACGTGGAATTTTTAGTGGACGAAGGCATACTTGGCGGTATCATAGTATTTGACGGCAACACCGTTTACGACGGTTCGATAAAAGGTAAACTTAAAAGGGCGTCGGAGGCGTTAAAGAAATGAGTACTAAATTAGACCTTATCTCTAAACTAAAAGGTTTGGACGCTTATCCCGTGCGCACGAGCGCGGGACGCGTTTTGTCGTGCAACGACGGAGTTATTACGATAGAAGGTATGCCCGACGTTCGCAACGGGGAACTTTTAGAGTTGGAAAACGGTACTCAAGCAATGGCTATGAACCTTGAAGAAAACAAGGTCGGCGCTATCATATTTGACGAAAACGCCTACGTTTCGGCGGGTGAATACGTCTATTGCACGGGCAAGGTCGCGGGAGTTTCGGTCGGGGACGCTTTGCTTGGTAGAGTTATCGACCCGTTAGGCGAACCGCTCGACGGACTTCCCAAACCCAAAACGACCGACTATCGTCCAACCGAGTTCCACGCCCCCAAAATAATGGATAGGGCAAAGGTGGACGAACCGCTTTACACGGGTATCAAATCCATTGACTGTATGATACCTATCGGTAAAGGTCAAAGAGAATTGATAATAGGCGACAGACAAACGGGTAAAACTTCGCTTGCCATCGACGCTATAATAAACCAAAAAGGCAAAGACGTAATTTGTATTTACGTTTCGATAGGACAAAAAAGTTCTTCGGTTACAAAGATATTATACGACTTAAAACGTTTCGGAGCGATGGACTACACCGTAATAGTTGCGTCTACCGCCGCCGAAAGCGCACCTTTGCAATATTTAGCGCCTTATACGGGTACCGCTATTGCCGAAGATTTTATGTATAAGGGCAAAGACGTGCTTATCGTTTACGACGATCTTTCCAAACACGCCGTCGCTTACCGTACCATATCTTTGCTTTTACGCCGTCCGTCGGGTAGAGAAGCATATCCCGGTGATATATTCTATATACACAGCAGATTATTGGAAAGAAGCGCCCATTTGAGCAAAGAATTAGGCGGCGGTTCCATTACCGCTTTGCCTATCGTCGAAACTTTGGCGGGCGATATATCCGCATACATTTCCACCAACGTTATTTCCATCACCGACGGTCAAATTTATTTAGAGACCGAGTTGTTCAATTCGGGTTTCCGTCCCGCGGTAAACGTCGGTTTGTCCGTATCTCGTGTAGGCGGTAGCGCACAAAAGCCCGCCGTACGCAAACAAAGCGGACAAATAAGGTTGGATCGCGCGCATTATATGGAATTGATGCTTTTTGCAAGGTTCGGCGGGGAATTGGATACCAAAACCCGAGCGACTTTGGCAAAGGGGGATAGGTTGACCGAGAGTTTAAGGCAACCGCAATATAGTCCCGTGGATATGTGCGACTTAGCGGTCGAATTGATGATAATAAATAACGACCTTGCCGAAGGTATCCAAGTCAAAAAAGTCAAAGCGTTTATAAACGACGTTTTAGATACTATAAAACTAAAACATAAAGATATTTTAGATACGATCTCTCAAACGGGCGACTTCGATAAAGACTTGGAAGATAGAGTTTTGAGTATAGCGAACGACATCAAACCGAGGTATCTTAAATGACGGATAGAGAAATCAAATCTCGCATTAAGAATATCACCGACACCGTCAAGATCACCAAAGCGATGCAAATGATCGCGACCACCAAGATATACGGTTTTCAATCGAGACGAGATAACGCCTATAATTATTTGCTTGACGTCAAAAAAGCCGCCGACGTGGCGACGCCCCATTTAAGCGAAGATCACGAGTTTTTTAAAGAGAAAACTAGCGATAGATCGGCGTTTATCGTAATAACCGGCGACAAAGGTTTGTGCGGTGATTACAACGCTCAAGTGCTAAATTTGGCGGACGCCGAGATCGCAAAGCACGAAGGAAAACCCAAAATCTTCATTATAGGCTTTGTCGGTAGAGAATATTATAAAGGTAAGCCTTGTTCTTTGGTCGGTACTTTTATACATCACCAACTCGATCCGGTGGTAATGGAATCGAAACGTATGGCGGACGAGATATTGGAACTGTTTTTAAAATCCAATTTCAGAGATCTTTACGTTATTTATACAAAGGTCGAAGGTATGGGCAATACCACCCCCGTATGCGAAAAAGTTTTGCCTTTCGAGTACGTTTCGGAAGAAAGTAACGCTACCATTTTAGGGGATATGGACTACGAAGTTTTCCTAAAAGAACTTTTGATAGCAAAACTTTATTATTGCGTTTGTTCATCGGCGCTTGCCGTCAATTACAAACGTATGGCGGCGATGCAACAAGCCACTATAAACGGAGAAGAAATGATAGACGAATTGCAAGTGCAGTTCAATAGAACAAGACAAGATAAGATAACCAACGAACTTAACGACGCCGTTTCGGCAACATTAAACCAAAAATGAACACTTGTTTCGGAAAAGTAATACAAATAATCGGGTCGATAGTGGACGTGCGATTTCCCGCCCGTTTGCCCCGTCAAAACGAACTTTTATTGATACGCAAGTCGGATAGCGATATAGTGCATATCGAAGTTTTGGCGCACCGTGAAGGCGGGGTCGTTCGTTGCGTTTCTTTTGAACCTACCGAAGGGCTATATAGGGGTATGACCGTCGAAGCGACGGGTTCTCCTTTGACCGTACCTATCGGGAACTGTACTTTGGGTAGAGTCATCGACGCTTTGGGCAACCCAATTGACAACAAAGGGGAGATCAAAGGTGAAAGAGCGCCTATTTATCGTAAAGCCCCTTCTATAATCGAACAAAACCCAAATACCGAATTGTTTGAAACGGGTATTAAAGTCATCGACTTGTTGACCCCATATTCAAAAGGCGGAAAGATAGGTCTATTTGGCGGCGCGGGCGTCGGCAAGACCGTTTTGATACTCGAATTGATACATAATATTGCGTCAAAACACGGCGGATATTCGGTATTTACGGGAGTTGGCGAGCGTAGTAGAGAAGGTAACGAAATGGTAACCGAAATGGCGGATTCGGGCGTAATAAACAAGACCGCTTTGGTGTTCGGTCAAATGAACGAATCCCCCGGCAACCGTATGAGAGCGGCGTTTACGGGACTTACCGTCGCCGAAAGTTTTAGAGATAAAGGGCAAGACGTACTGTTGTTTATAGACAATATATATCGTTACGTTCAAGCGGGTAGCGAAATATCGGCGCTACTTGGCCGTATGCCGTCCGCAGTCGGCTATCAACCTACTTTGTCGACCGAACTCGGCGCTATCGAAGAACGCATAAGTAACAATAAAAACGGTTCAATTACGTCCGTACAAGCCGTTTACGTCCCCGCCGACGACCCGACCGATCCCGCTCCCGCTATGATATTCTCTCATCTTGACGCAACGACGGTTTTATCGAGAAAAATAGTCGAGCAAGGTATTTATCCCGCCGTCGATCCGTTGCAATCCAATAGCCGTATTTTAGAGCCGTCTATCGTTGGCGAACTGCACTACAAGACCGCAAGAAGGGTAGTCGAAGCTTTGCAACGCTATAAGGAACTACAAGATATAATAGGTATTTTAGGTATAGAAGAATTGAACGCCGAAGATAAACTGTTGGTGTATAGGGCAAGAAAGCTTCAAAGATTTTTCTCTCAACCTTTTTACGTTGCAAGCGCTTACACGGGTATCGCGGGTAAGTACGTACCCGTTCAAAAGACTATAGAAGGTTGCAACGCGATACTTGACGGCAAGTGCGACGATATTTCCGAAAACGAGTTTTTCTTTATAGGCGATCTATCCGATATAGCGGGGTATAAAGGATGAAACTTTTTCATCTCGTTTTAAGAACGCCCGAAAAGCACTTTTTTGAAGGAGACGTCGAGTCTTTGACTCTTTTGCAGTCGGACGGTTTAAGAACTTTTTTAGCCGATCACGAGCCTTGTTTGGGCAATATCGTAGGCGGTGTATGCAAATACGTTATCGCCGAACAAACCGTACATTTCGTTACCGCAGACGGATTTTTTCTCGTGGAAAAAGGGCGAGTTATAGTAAATTCTTCATTGATAGAATACGGTACCGACTATAAGCAAGTAATAGACGAGTTGAATAGTAATTCATTGGCGTTAAGAAGCAGTTATAAAAAAGCGCGTCAAGAGTACGTCAAAGGTCGAGCCGAAATAGCAAGAGCGTTAAGCGACAAAAAACCGGATATAGATTGATTTCCTTTTATGCGAGTTCGTTTAGATATAAAACGGCTCGTTTTTTATTTATGGATAAGCGTTATTATTTGTCGTTTATCGTTTGATTTATACGATAGCGTATGCTATAATACAGTCGACTAAATAAAGGATGTTTATATGGAATTACTAAGAGATAAAAAAGGTTTTATATGCGATATGGACGGCGTTATCTATCACGGCAATAACTTGATAGACGGCGTAAAGGAATTTGTCGATTGGCTCAATCGCAACAACAAACAATATTTGTTTTTGACAAACGGTAGCGGTAAGTCCCCCAAGGAATTGGCTTTAAAGTTATACAGAATGGGACTACAAGTTGACGAAAGTCACTTTTATACTTCCGCTCAAGCGACCGCCGCTTTTTTGGCTTCTCAAGCCCCCGGCAGTAGCGCTTTCGTTATTGGGGAACCCGGATTATTTAACGCCTTATATAGCCACGGCATAACGTTTAACGACGTAGACCCCGATTACGTTATAGTAGGTGAGACCGCTAATTATAATTACGATTATATTTGCAAGGCGATGCGTCTTGTGATGGGCGGTGCTAAATTGTTGGCGACAAATCCCGATATGACCTATCCCGATCAAACGGGTATTGCGCCCGCTTGTAGAGCGTTGGTAGCACCTATAGAAGCAACTACCGGCAAACAAGCGTATTACGTCGGCAAACCAAACCCCTTGATGATGCGTACCGCTATCCGCATTTTAGGCACGAGATCGAGAGAAACCGCAATGATAGGGGATAGAATGGATACCGATATAATCGCGGGCATAGAGTCGGGTTTGGATCCCATACTTGTATTGTCCGGCGTTTCCACAAGGGATAGTTTAAGGGAATATCCTTATCGCCCCCGTCTTATATTAAACAACGTCGGCGACATCGCAAAGGAATAGTATTTAGCGTAAAAGGATCGTTAAAAGTCTTTCTATAAACGAAAGGCTTTTTTTATAATAGTTTTTACGATTAAAAGGAAAATGAAAAAGTTTATAAACGTTTATCGTTTAATAAAAAAAGGTCGTCAAGGTTTTGCTTGACGACCTAAATATTTATTATAGATTATTTCATCATACGTAATGCGGGAGAAACGTTGTCGGTTATTACGCCGTCTGCGCCGATAGTCTCAACGTACGCCAATTTAACTTTGTCGTTTACAGTCCAATAGTTGACTGCAAGGCCGTATTTGTGAGCGTAATCGATTATCGTACTTTTTGCAAAATCGATACCCATCGAACTGTAAGGCATGGACAATACTTTGTATTTGAAGTTCGTCTTTGTCAAATCTAAATTGAACATACAGTTAAAATAAAATTGCCAAATTTCAAAGGTACTTGCCGCACGGGTGATCCTTTGAGAAGGTCTTACGTCGGGGGTGTTGATATAATCGTCGATATATCTTGCTACGCTATCGGTAAAGCACTCTACGACGGTGTTACCTATGATACCGTAAGCCTTCATCGCATTGTAGACCTTGTTTGCCGCTTTCATACCACGCGCACCACCGTCTTTGATGTCGATATAGAAGGTAAGATCTTTAATGCTTCTTCCGTTATATTCCGCATACTCTTTAGCGGCGGAAAGAACTTCGTTTAAAGTGCAAAGTCTCAAATCACTCAAAGTAGCGTCGTCTACGTTACGATAGGTGTATTCCCCGCTAACTGCGTCTTGGAAGTTGTATCCCAAATTGAAACGTTTTAATTCGTTATAATTATATTCGGCAATAGTGCATTTCATGTAGCCTAATTGAGCGCAGTTGCTAACTCTATCTAACGTAGCGTCGTGAGAAACTACTAAATATCCGTCTTTGGTAAGTCTTACGTCAATTTCTATACCTGCGCTAAAACCGTAGGTGTTTAAAGTGTTTTTGAAAGCAAGCAAAGTGTTTTCGGGTACTTCCAAACTACCGCCTCTGTGCGCGATGACGTTGATGTCCTTATTGATGTATTTGTTTTGTTTAACTATTTCGGACTCAAAATCGGTACCGTTGATACCAACGCGTGGTATATAGGTGCTTAAAGGAAAAGCTATCAAAACGATAGCGAGACAAAGTACTATGCAAAATAGGGTCAAAACGACTGACCACACGGATTTGCGTTTAGAATAATTGATTTCTTTTGCCATACGTATCTCCTTAAAGAGTTATTCTATCCCCAAAAGGGCATAGACCCACTTATTATGTTCAATTATAACATAAAAAAAATAAGTTGTAAACATTATATATTATATTTTATTATAAAAGAAATATCTAAAAATTGAATTTTTTTCTATAAATTTTATTTATTCCCCATTTTTTAACAAAAAATACAGTGAGTTTTAACGTACGTCGGTCGTTTTTTTGTAAATTAAACCGCTCGTTGCCGTTTAGTTTTTAATTTTTATGCAAAAAGATTTGATTTTAATTATTATTATTATTATTATTATCGTTTTCTTTTTGATCGTCGAAAGAAAAAACGTCGTCTTCGTCAGCAGGTTTCTTTTCTAACGGCAAATATTTTTTTGTTACTTTACTAAGTCGTCTTTTTATCCAACCGTAAATATATTTAAAACAATAATCGTACGCAACGTAAAACGGCGTAAGTATCAACGCCAAATATAAAAACTTAAAGGGTATTCCAACTTTTTCGAATATTCCTTCAATAGTTGCCAAGCCGTATATCTTAAAAACGACGAAAAGTGCGCCTACGAACAACCCGCCTTTTACGGGTAGATAGACGTAGGGTTTTATTTTAAATCGAATACATACCCCGAAAAGCACGGTTTGAAGCCCGAATATCAAAACGTAAGGTAAAACGCCTACGACGCTAAAAATAAGCCCCAATGCACCGCCCGCGACGTACGCCATAAAACACGCCCACAAAGAGTCTACCGTCAAGGGTAATATAAGGCAAAGTCCCGCAAGTATATAAAAAGAAATTTTGCCGATCGGCGAATACGCCGCGGCGGCAAGAAAAGCGGTAACCAAGGCGGCGCTAACGCCCGCGACGGTTATTTTAAAGGTGAGACTTTTTCGTTTGGACTTCATTTTATCCTCTGCAACAGCAGTCGCAAAGGCAATTTAAACAAAGCATCGTTTGACAAGCGGCGCAACAGCCGTCTTCCGCGGCTCTTGCGTTATCGTACTCGTTATAACTGCGATTATATCCCGAGTCGAAGTCATTGGCGGGCTTTTTATCTAAATCGTTTAGTTTGGCGTTTAATTTATCCAAAGAGTTTTTATATCTTATATTGCCGGGGTCCATCGAACAAGCAAGTTCCAACTGTGCCTTGCTTTCTTGCATACGACCTAATTTATAGTATATGACCGATTGATAGTAATGCCAAGCCGCGTTGCGGTTGTCTATATCGTCCAACGCTTGTTGTGCGTCGGCAAATTTTTTGTTTCTTATAAGTTCTTCTATACGCTCGTAATCCCCGTTTTTATCAATTATTTCGGGTTCCACTTTAACTTCGCTTTCTTCAAAACTTTGAGACGCGCCAAAATCTTCTTGTTTGTATTCGACCCCGCCTTCGGCGTAGTTGGTCAAAATATCGTTGTAAGCGTTTTCAACGTCGTTGAGTTTTTTTGCCGCTTCCTTTCCTTTTGCGCCTTCGCTGTGCATATCGAGACGATATTTGTCTCTTAATCTCAAATACGCTTCTTCGACTTCTTCTTTCGAAGCGCCGTTTTGTAAACCTAAAACTTCGTATGGGTTCTTATACATTTTTTAGTCTCCTTCTCGAAAACTTCTTTGGCTCTTGAGCCTAATCCGTACCAAAGAGTGTTGGTTATCAAAGATTCGGTGCCAAAAACGGGTATTCGTTTATAGACGTCTTTGATACAATAGAGTAAACCGCTCAATATCTCGTTTATCTCGGGTATTCGGATAAGATCTTTTTTCGTTTTACAATTTTTATATCTATACTTGAACGGGTTATATTCTTCGTTTTTTACGTCCTTCTCAAAATCGTCTACCGCGTCTAAAAGATAGACGTATTTAGCAAGGTAAAAGGCAAGATCGCCTATTTCTTCCGAGTACTTTTCTTTTAGTATCGACTTAAATACGTCTTGCATACAGTTGGCAAAAGGTTCGGCTGCGTCGTCGAAGGACGGAGAGTAAGTGCCTTCCACCAAAGACTGTCTATCGAACGCCGTATCGAACGCCGCCGCCGCTTCGGGCAATTTTTCCCTTGCGACTTTTATCTTCTTTTTGAATAGCGTTCTTAAAAACTTTTTCCCCAAAGACGGGCGATCGAAAAGGTCGTCTCTCGTTTTAAAATCCGCAAGTAACGTATTTAGATAAACGCACGTTTCGCTAACTTCGTCCCCTTTAAGAATGCATTTTTTCTTAAAAGGATTAAGTATGCAAGCCTCGTCTTTAAAGGTCATCTCTTGCCCCAAAATGCCGTGTAGCAATACGTTGATAAACGTAACGTCATAGTTGACCGAAAGCCTAAGTAATTCGCTTTTATGGCATTGCTTTATGCTTTTACACATACCGCAATAAAACGCCTTGTAAAGCGCATAGTCTTTCATATACATATTGGGCTTGTCGGGCAAGATATAACCGAACATTATCTACCTACCAAACCGATTTTGCGGTAAACTTTAGCCAAGGTCTTATTGGCTATCCTTTCGGCTTTCTCGGCGCCTTGTCTCATAACGGATTCAAGGTAGGACTTGTCGTCAATGTATTGCAAATACTTTTCTCTTACGGGGCGTAATCTTTCCACCACGCTTTCCCCGACTTCCTTTTTGAACTCGGCGTAACCGAATCCGTCAAAGTGCTTTTCGGCTTCGGCAATGGAAACGTCGGTCATGACGGAGTATATCGTCAAAAGGTTGGATATGCCGGGTTTGTCTTGGGAAAACTTTATCACGTTGTCGCTATCCGTAACCGCTCTTTTGAATTTGCGCATAATCGTGTCGGGATCGTCGGTCAAAAATACCACGCCGTTTGCGTTATCGTCCGTCTTGCCCATTTTGGACGACGGATCCAAAAGATTTTGTATTTTAGCGCCTTTTTTACCGAATACGCCTTCGGGTACGGTAAAGGTAGGACTGTAACGATTGTTAAATCTCTCGGCAATAGTCCTTGCAAGTTCCAAGTGTTGTTTTTGGTCTTTGCCTATGGGAACGTAGTCCGCGTTGTATAAAAGTATATCCGCCGCCATAAGGGTAGGATAGGCAAAAAGCCCTACGTTTACGTTTTCGGGATCTTTTTTGCTCTTGTCTTTAAATTGCGTCATACGTCTTGCTTCCCCAAATTGAGTATAGCAATTCAATACCCAAGCAAGTTCGGCGTGAGCGGGTACGTGGGACTGGATAAACAAAATAGATTTCTCGGGATCCAACCCGACCGCTAAAAACAACGCCGCAAAGTCGTAAATGCGTTTTCTCAATTCTTGCGGTACGTTGTTGACGGTAAGACTGTGCATATCCGCTATCGTGTATATACAGTCGTATTCGTCTTGCATTTTAACCATGTTGTTCAATGCGCCGATGTAGTTGCCAAGTTGCAAAACACCCGTGGGTTTTAGCGCGCTATATACTCTTTTTCTATCTTCCATTACGTTCTCCTAAATACTCGAACATACATTGTTCGACTTGGTTTTTATCGATAACTTTGGTAAATCTTCTTTCCGATTTTTCAAGTTTGGCTATCTGTGGCGGTATCTCTTCGCCCGTCCAGAAGGAAAGATCTTTTAAGGCTTTCAACTCGTCGTTTTCGTTGGTCGCGTTTATCGCTCTTTGTACCACGACGGGGAATTTAAACGGGCTTGCCGTTGATACTATCACCATTTGCTTTTCGTCTCGGGTCTCGGATATATAGTCCATAGTAACGCTATACGCAACGGCGGTATGCGGGTCCATTATATAGTCGTACACGTCCGACGCGGCGGAAATGCAGTCTTCGGTCTCTTCTTCGGTCGCGTATCCCGCAAGCAAGAAAGGAACTTTTTTGCGTAGCAACTTTTTATCTATTTTATAGACGCCGTCTCTTTTTAATTCCGTCATCAATTCTTTGGTGGCAAGGTCGTCTCTATCCAATATCTCAAACAATAACCTTTCCAAGTTACTGCTTATAAGTATATCCATCGACGGGGAAATGGTCTTATGAAACTCTCTATGAGTATCGTAAACGCCCGTATTCAAAAAGTCGGTAAGTATTTTGTTATCGTTGCTCGCGCAAATAAGCTTATCGACCGGTATACCCATTTTTTTAGCGTAATAACAAGCTAAAATATTGCCGAAGTTTCCCGTCGGAACGCAAACGTTAAAGGTTTCTCTCTCTTCTATTTCTCCCGAACTCAAAAGGTCGCAAAACGCCGAAACGTAATAACAAATTTGTGGCAATAAACGTCCCCAGTTGATACTGTTCGCGCTCGATAACGCGTAACCCATATCCTTTAAACGAGCCTTAACTTTTTCGTCAACGAAAACGTTTTTGACAGCAGTTTGTGCGTCGTCAAAGTTGCCGTCTATCGCCGCTACGAAAACGTTTTTGCCTTCTTGCGTTTGCATTTGCAATTTTTGCATAGCGCTTACGCCTTTGTCGGGGTAGAATACTATAACGTCAACGCCGTCAACGTCCTTAAATCCTTCGAGCGCCGCTTTGCCGGTATCTCCCGACGTCGCTACCAATATAACGGTTTTTTCGTCCAAACCTAATTTGCGTTTACTTATCGTCAAAAGATAGGGAAGCACCGTCAGCGCCATATCCTTAAAAGCGCAAGTCGGACCGTGCCACAATTCAAGCACGTTCAAATATTCGTCGATGCTTAATAAAGGACAAGGATCGCCGTCAAAGGTAGAGTAGGCTTTTTTTGTTATTTCCAAAAGTTCGTCGTAAGTAAACTCGTCTAAATACAAGTTCATAATATACGCCGCTCTTTCGGGATAATCCATTTCGATAAGTTTGGCTATATCCTTTTTGGTAAGGACGGGAAAATCGCAAGGAACGTATAAACCGCCGTCGGGGGATATTCCTTGCACTATCGCTTCTATGCCGCTTATCGATATTTGTTTGTTTCTCGTACTCGTATATTTCATTATGCTTTTACCTTCTCGTAATTTTGCATAAACTCGGGCAATTCGTCCACGCTTGCGGTCAATACTATATCGACGTCGTATTTGTCCGAGTGCATTTGCAACGCGCGTATGGTCGCTTGCAATTTGTCAAGCGGGGTTTTCGTCATACGATGTATTCCGTCTATGTATATTCTCTTTACGTCGTGGTTCCCCGCGATTATCCCACGGATAAAACCGCTCAAACCAAGTTCGGTTTGTACGTCGTAATCTACGACGTTTATCAAGCGGATGTTATAATTTATCTTGTGCATATATTTGTCGGTATCGGTCAAAAAAACCACCTCGCCCGAACAGTTTTTAACGTATTCGTTTGCGTCGTCTATTATCAAACCCGTTTTTCCGCTGCCTTTTGGTCCGTAAATGATCTTTATCATCGTTAGCCTCCGTTGGTTGATTTTGGATAATAGCGTATTATCCCACTTATATACATTATAATACTTTATACAACTATTAATCAAGTGGGCAACAAAAAAAAGAAAACGCCAAATAAAAAAAGAATCGGTTATTTTTCCACGTTCGTCATTATTTGATAATTATAAAAAGAGAAGCCCGTCTCAAAAAAAGGTCGTGATAAAGTGCGTGTCCCATAGGAATTTTTTAAACATTATAAAAGAGTAGCAAGTTTCTGCTACTCTTTTCATTTTTTCTTTACAAAACACACTACTTTGTTTGCAAAGTATTGTTTGCATAGCAAACAGTTATATTTTTAGAATAATTCTAAAAGTTATATTTTGACTTGCAGTCAAAGTTATATTATATTTGCCATAACTTACCCTGTGGGTAAATATAACTTTGCTTAGCAAAATATAACTGCGAAAGCAATATAACTTGCCTATAGGCAAATATAACTAGTGCGTCAGTAATAATCCCTATTACTGACGCACTAAGCACGACCTTAAAAGTTTATTGATCTTCTTGTTCTTCCAACAGTTTGTTTTCGGCGTCAAGCGCTAACGCTTCGACCACTTGCAGTATATCGCCGTCCAAAAATTGTTCGAGATTATACATCGTCATATTTATTCTATGGTCGGTAACGCGTCCTTGGGGGAAGTTGTAAGTACGTATTCTTTCCGAACGATCGCCCGTGCCTACTTGGGACTTGCGTTTTTCCGCATAGTCTTTATCCGCTTGCCCTTGATAGAACTCGTAAAGGCGGGTCTTTAAAACTTTTATTGCTTTTTCTCTGTTTTTAAGTTGTGATTTTTCGTCTTGACAAGTAACTACTATACCCGTGGGGATATGAGTCATACGGACTGCCGAATCGGTACGGTTGACGTATTGACCGCCGGCCCCTCCCGCTCTATAAGTGTCTATTTTAACGTCGTTCATATCTATCTTGACGTCTACGTCTTCGGCTTCGGGTAGTACCGCGACCGTCGCCGCGGAAGTGTGTATTCTACCTTGCGATTCGGTAGCGGGTACTCTTTGAACTCTATGTGCGCCCGATTCGAATTTGAGTTTACTGTATGCGCCTTTACCCGAGATCATTATGACTACTTTGTTTACGCCGCCGAGATCGGTCATATTGGATTCGACTTCTTCGACCGCCCAATGCATTCTTTCGGCAAAACGCTTGTACATACGCAAAAGTTCGGCGCCGAAAAGCCCCGCTTCTTCACCGCCTGCACCCGCTCTTATTTCAACTATAACGTTTTTATCGTCGTTGGGATCTTTGGGTACCAATAATCTCTTTAATTTATTGGCGGATTCTTCGAGTTTGGTTTGATAATCGTCCAATTCGTCTTTAGCAAGGGCGATAAGTTCGTCGTCGTCGCCGTTTTTTAAGATGTCCTTGCACTCTTCCAAATTCTTTTCTATATCCTTATATTCTTCGTATGCGGAAAGTAATTCCCCTACTTCGGAATATTCCTTGCTTAGTTTTTGCCATTTTTCACGATCGCTCGCGTTTGCGGTGTCGGATAATGCTCTACCTAATTCTTCGTATCTGTCTTTAAGTCCTTCTAATTTTTCAAACATAATATTAATTTGCCTTTCTTGCTATTACGACCCTATCCGCGCCGCCGAGATCTTGGACGACTTCCACGTCGAACCCTTTGAATATCTCTTTTACGGCGTCGGCTTGACGATCGCCTATTTCCATTATCAATACGCCGTTTTCTTTTAAGGGCGCGTCTTTTAATTTTCTATAATAATCGAGTCCGTCTTCTCCGCCGAATAGAGCGATAGACGGTTCCTTTTTGACGTCAGGCGGCAACTCTTCCATTTCGGACGCCGAAATATAAGGGGGATTTGCGGTTATTACGTCGTACGTATCGGTTATATTTTCAAACATATCCGACTGTAAAAAGTTTATCGAAACGCCCAAATTCTCGGCGTTTTTCTTTGCAACTTCAAGCGCGTTTTCGGAAACGTCCGCGGCGGTAAAGGTGGGTTTTTGCTCGGTCTCGTTTTTCTCGAATTCTTTTGCAAGCGATATTGCTATGCAACCGCTTCCCGTACAAATATCAAGCACTTTCGAGTCGGGACGCAAGGATTTAAGTGCCGTCTCTACGAGTATTTCGGTATCTTGTCTCGGTATCAAAACGTTTTCGTTTACCGCAAACTCATATCCGTAAAAATACTGCTTTCCGACTATATATTGAAGGGGTACGCCGTCTTTTGCTTTTTTCGCTATCTCGACGCACTTGTCGGCTTGCGATTCGTAGATGGTTTTAACGGAAGGTAAAACGGAACGGGATATGCCGGTAACTTCGGTAAATATCCAGTCGGCTTTCGCTTCTTTGTCGGGATAGTCGGCAAGATAGGATAAAACTTCTTCTCTGCATTTCGGATAAGATTTTTGCACGTCGAATTTCGTGGTCGCCATTTCGGGATTTGCGTCCAATTCTTGTACCGTGGTAAACGCTTTTATCGCAACTTCGAGCATCGAATCGTCGGGTTCTCTCGTAGTTATCCTTTGTATCAAAAGTCCGGGGGCTTTGAGTATTTTTGCAAATATATTGTCAAATCTCGCCAATAATTTAAGCATTTCGTACGAAACGCCCGCAACTAACGGAAGCATAGCGAGTTTTACCGCGATTCGTATCAAGCGTTTTATGGCGGGAGAGTAGGGAAGATCGGCGATGACGAAACCCATCAATCCGAGTAAATACTCTACAAACGAGAATAACAAAATGGATATAAGCATTACGATTACCACGAAACTCGTACCGCAACGATCGTGATGCTTGCTCATTTTTCTTGCGTTTTCCACAGTCAAAGGCAGACCCGCTTCAAAACACGCGATCGTTTTATGCTCTGCGCCGTGATACATATACAGTCTTTTGATCTCTTTCATCAAAGAAGTCAAAAGCATATACGATATAAATATCGTCAGTCTTACTCCGCCTTCGATAAGGTTGTAATAAATGGCTTTTAACTTGATTTTTGCCAACTGTTCTATCCAACCGGTGATCCAGGTCGGCAACATAAAGAACAATAGTAACGAGAGTCCTAATCCCAATACTACGCCGATCACCAAAGCCAAGGTCATGACGTCTATATGAAAAGTTTTAGCAAGCCATTTTTCAAATTTGCTCGGCTCTTCGGTCTCGATCTCTTCACCGAAAACTTCAGCGGAACGCATGGTTATCTTCGAGCCGTTAAAAAGCATACTGAAAAAGTTGAGAATACCTCTCAAAATGGGGATCTTCGCCCACCATTTCGGGGGCGCCAATCTTTCGCTTTCCACAACGATCTCGCCGTTAAAAGAGCGTACCGCAGTAGCATAACTGCGTTCCCCTCTCATCATTACTCCTTCGAGTACTGCTTGACCGCCGATTTTAGAACAAAATTTCTTTTTCATAATGATAAAAAGATAGTGCGACACCGGAGTGCGCACTACCAAAAAATTCAGAAAAATTAACCGCGGTTGAAACGCTTATTGAATTTTTCAATACGACCACCGGTCTCGATGGATTTTTGCTTGCCGGTGTAGAAGTTGTGGCACTTGCTGCAAACGTCTACGTGCAAGTCTGTTACGTTTTTAGTGGTTCCCGTCAAGAAGGTAGCGCCGCAGTTGCAGGTCACGGTAACGGTTCTGTAGTTAGGATGAGTATTTTCTTTCATTGTTTTTACCTCTTTTTAAATTTGCATCGCTAGTATTAATGCTATTTTATTATACAAACGTAAACCTATACTGTCAACAAAAAAGAGCAATAATTTTTTTGACTCACCCCAAGCCGATGATACAAGAGATATTTTGCGGTTGCATTTAACGCCTTCTTGTGATATTATGTTATTATCGTTATCTTAAAAAATTCTTAAAAGGTAGGATTTTGTATGAGATCTTGGACCATCAATTCGCCCGAAACGTTGGTGTTGGACGACAACACTCTAAAATTTACCGAAGGCACCGTCAAGGTTAAGATCACCCGTACCGAAATAAGTCGTACGGACGTTGCTATTTATTTGGGCAAAGATACCGATAAATTGCCGATAATCCCTTGTAGAATAGCCGCGGGGTTGGTAAGCGAAGTCGGTTCGGATTCCAAATTGCATAAAGGCGAAAGGGTCCTTTTATCCCCGTATATAGGGAACAAAGTCCACGGTATGGACTGTAACGGTTTTTTACGCGATTACGCTATCGTGCCCGAAGAGCATATCATCGCTATACCCGAAGGTATCGGCGACGACGAAGTGGTTTTTGCCGATTACGTCGCTTTGGCTACTTCTTGTTTGGCGGAATTGGAATTTAAAGAACACGAGTATATTTGTATCATCGGTACGGGTATTTTCAGTTTGGTCATGGCTCAACTTGCCGCATATCATAGGGTTATTCCCATAGTTATAGGCACGTCGGAAAACGGATTGCAAACGGCAAGAGATATGGGCATAAGTTATTGTATAAACAGTAACGAACAAGACGTTCAAGAAAGAGTTTCGGAGATCACTTGCGGACGTATGGCGGACTGTACCGTTTTTGAGTGTATAGCGGGTATTTCCGCGCAATTCGCTCTTTCTTTGACAAGCGAAAACGGCAAAGTATGCATTACGGGTTTTTCGGCGTATATGAACAAGTTATCCGTCGACATCCGTACCCTTTTGACCAAAGGTTTAAGGGTGGTCGGCGTCAACGACGGACGCAAAACTTTTCTTTCCGCGCTCAACCTTTTAGCGACTAAAGCGATCACCGTCAAAGGTCTTGCTAACGGGAAAGAGCCTTTTTCTAAGGCAAAAGAAATTTTTGAAAAAATGGCGGAAGATCCCGACGAATACCACGATATTTTGGTTACGGTAGATTGATATGAGAATGCGTCGCAAAAATAATCTTGAAGAAAGGGCTTTGGCGGCTTCCCCTTATCTTTTGGATCTCGGTAACGATTCTCTCGACGCAAGGAAGGAAGTCGTTAGTTTTTTGAATATCGACAATTTAGGCAAAGATCCCGTTTTAGAACTTGGTTGCGGGAAAGGCAAATATGCGTTAGAATATGCAAAAATACATAACCAAACCGCGTACGTCGCCGTGGAACAAATCACTAACGTCATTATCGAAGGGGCGGAAAAAGCAAAGCAAGAAAAACTCGACAATTTGCTTTTTTTACGCACAGGTGCCGAGTATTTAAAAAGATATTTTAAGGATAATACTTTTAAAAAGGTCGTTTTGAATTTTCCTTGTCCTTTTCATAAAGAAACTTATCGGGACCGTCGTTTGACTTCCGAAAGATTTTTGGAAATATACGATAGTTTGCTTACCGACGACGGGGAGATACGTTTAAAAACGGATAATAAACGTATGTTCGAGTATTCCTTGGAAAGTATGTCCGAATACGGTTTCGCTTTTAAAAATTTGACCTTGGATTTGCACTCTTCCCCGTATATTGAAGGGGATATCGTTACCGAATACGAAAGTAAATTTATCAAGGATGGGCTTCCGATCTATTCGGTAGTGGCTTATAAGCCGACTCGACTTCGTAAGTTAGGGAAGTAAATTTGTAGTTTTTCAAATAATCGATCGCTCTATCCGACGTAGAGCGATTTTTTATTAAATAGAAGATCGTCGCCAAAGAAAGGCACGAGAAATATACGAGATATATCAAAGTCATAAAAACTATCGATTCTATATCGTCTAATAAAAAAAGAAAACAAGCGTCGCTAATAAAAACCGCTATCGCGGACGTCAACGCAAACGTTAAAAATAAAACTATCTCAACGATAGGCTCACGGCGAGTTATTTTTATAAGTTTTTTACCTTTATCGTATAATTTTTGAACTTTTAATTCATTTTTCAGTCTATCTAAACCGTTTTTTGCCGTTTTCCGCTCGAGGGAATTCAGTTTTTTAAAAATATAGATAAGTTTACCTTTGACCGTAAACCTAACCGTTACGGATATAACTATTATAAAAATCAACCCGTAAATAATGGGAAATACCGTCCAAAATAATTCCCCTAATCTAGATAAAGTATAAAATATGATCGTCGTTCCCTTTAAAAACATTTTTTATCCTCAAATAAATATTGACTTTTATCGTAATTATTAATCAAAAAAAACGGTTTTGGAATTTTAAAGGGATCTTATTATAAATAATACTATTATAAGTTATATTCAAAATAAATTAAGCGGATGATTTGCTTTTAGCCATCCGCCTTACTCTTTATACCGCTTTTCTTTTTAATTCGCAAAGATAATTATAATTTATCGGTTTACAATTTTTTTTTCAAGTGTTATAATCACAATATAACTATAGGAGGTTCACGGACGATGGATGACGACCATTTATGTAATTATCGTTTAAATATTTCAAGTTCCGTGAGCAAGGTTATTTGATTTTACCCTTTCTTGCGGAAGCAGGAGGGTTTTTATGTTCACTATTGCTTATAACGAAGAGAATAACAGAGTCCATTCGGTCGAAGCGACCGATTTTTCCGCATTTGAAAATTTGTCTAAAAAATGGATACACATGACTAATCCCAACGATAAGGAGATAGAACTCGTCGAAGAAAAGTGCGGTGTGCCTGCGGACGTTTTAAAAGCGGCTTTGGACGAAGAAGAGCGTCCTCGTATAGAAAAAGAAGACGAATATTTTATGATACTTGCGGACATTCCGAGCGTAGAAGATAACGAAGACGACGGTACTATCGACTATACGACTTTGCCTATGAGTATCATAGTCAGCAACGGCGTGCTTATTTCGGTTTGCTTAAAGGAAACGTCTATTACGAGAGACATCTTAAACGGTAGGACCAAAGATATAGATTTCGGCAAGCCTACGAGATTTATTTTTAAATTGTTGTACGCTATCGAAACCAAGTACTTGGTATATTTAAGACAGATCGACAAGACTTCTCAACATATACAAGCGGAACTTCGCAAGAAAATGGATAACGACGAACTTATTGCTTTGTTGGACATCCAAAACGCTTTGGTTTATTTCTCAAACTCTTTAAGGGCTAACAACAACGTAATAGACAAGTTGATAAAGAGCAGTTCCTACTTGCCCAAGTACGAAGAAGATCAGGACCTTATCGAAGACGTAGGTATCGAGTCTTTGCAAGCGTTGGATACTTGTAACACTTACCGCGATATTTTGGAAAGTACCATGAACGCGTACAGTTCGGTCATCAGTAACAACCTAAACTACGTAATGAAAATATTGACGTCTATCACCTTTATAGTTTCGGTCCCCAACGTTATCGGCGCTATATTCGGTATGAACCTTGACGGTATCCCCGGCTTTTCGGCGGACGGTCATAATAAGTTCGCTTTCCTTATAGTTTGCGTAATTGCCATAGTAGTAACCGTAGTTTGCGGGTTTATTATGAAGAAAAAGAAGCTTTTGTAATATAAAAACGCCTAAAAAAGGGTGTAAATTTATATCTAAAAATTTTTACAAAAACTTTAAAAAAATGTTTGACATTGATTTTGCGGTGTGATATTATAAATAAGCTGTCTTCCGACAGGTCTTGGGGGCATAGCTCAGCTGGTAGAGCACCTGCCTTGCAAGCAGGGGGTCAGCGGTTCGATTCCGCTTGTCTCCACCAAGCATAGAAGTGTAGCTCAGCCGGTTAGAGCACCACCCTGATAAGGTGGGGGTCGGTGGTTCGAGTCCACTCACTTCTACCAAAGCAACTGTTGTTGCTAAAAGCACATTGACAACTGCATAGGTTACCGAGAACCGACAGGACGGTTCGAAGTAACACAATAAGATTCAAATATCTTAATTTTTTTGAAATGAGTAATACAAATCAA
>Ga0256405_10004764_pt1 | contig 24782 bp, 16 predicted proteins | sample RumenRJG_02DNA_FD_189096 | JGI IMG/M metagenome (GOLD analysis project Ga0256405, IMG submission 189096) | Bovine rumen microbial communities from Lethbridge, Alberta, Canada - RJG_02 | ecosystem: Host-associated > Mammals > Digestive system > Stomach > Rumen | place: Canada: Alberta... | reverse complement strand
TGAAAACTTCTCACGAAGGCAAAGTATCAATAATCGCTGTCGCAGCAGCTTTGGCATTCGCTTTCAGCTTGATATTCAAAAAAGCATTAAAGCTCACAGGCTCGTCCATATCATTTTATATTCTCGGTGCAGGCTTTACATCAACATTATTCGTAACCGCAGGATATTACGAACTTATGGGAGATTGGCTCGCATTCAGCGGTGAGGGCTGCTTCATGCTATTGGCGATCACACTTGCACTTACATCAGCTCTTATGTTCCTCGGCAACAAGATATTCGATAAGATCCCTCTCATATACACTGCTCTTTCAACCGCAGCTTTAGCAATTCTTTTCACAGTACTCCAGATATTTGACACTATCGAGTCAGCATCACCTGTTCTTATCGTATTACAAACTATAATTACTGCTTTCACTCTCAGACCAAATGCTGCAAAAGGTAAAAAATATGAACTCCCAATGAAAAGAATAGGTCTGATAACATCTCTGATATATGGGCTGACAGCAGTTTCGTATATCATATCAAGCATAACCGAACCAACTGTTTCAAGCTATATCTGCATATCTGCTATTATCGGACAGCTTGTTTTCTACGGTCTTATTACAGGAAAGAAGATTCTCATCTCACTGGAATCAGTTTTAAGCCTTGTTCTTGCTGCAATGATCTCGTTTTCAATCGCTGATACAGCTTCACAAAGATACTTCCCAATAGTTTTCAGCGCTTTTGCTTTGATTATCTACGCTATCCACCGCTTTATCCCTGCTTTAAAGAACGGATTTGCCGAAGGCTTAACTTTCATATTCTCTGTATTATGCAGCTATATATGCGTTGCAAACGCTTATGAAGGACATTTTATTCCTGAATTAATATTAGGTGTTATCGTATCCGTTATCATTACTTCATATGTTTTCAGTAAAAATAACTTTATAAACTTTACAGCAGGAATATCGGCTCCCATGTTTACTGTACTTATAACCGATACAGCGATCAGATGCATAAAGTCAACTTATACCATTGAAAATAAAACTGCACTCAGTACGATCTGCTGGGGAATACTTGCATTTATCCTCATTACAGTAGCAGCTTTTCTCATACTCAGACGTGACAGCAATTTCAATGACGGCTTTACTCAGGACGGCATACTCCATTCAAATATTATAATATCAGGAATTATCCTTATCCTGCTCGCAGATTACAGCTATTTCATGATACTGCCTTTGTTACTGTGTATTTATCACTTTGCTGTATCAAACAAATTCAAGTGCAACTACCCCGCTTTACTGTCATCCGCTGCTTTAATCAAGATGGCGATAGAGTTCTCTAATAAATTCTTTGATAATACAGAACTCACTTTCAATATCATTCTCCTTGCAGTACTGACTATCTATGTAGTAGTATCAAAGCTTATCTACTCGGAAGGCATTTTCGTATCAAACGACAAAAAGGTGACTATCGATACGCTCTTTGCAACTGCATGGCTTGCAATATTACCTTTATTCGGAAGCGAAAGGATCAATTTATTCTTTGTACTGACAGCATCTTCCATGTTTATCACAGGCTTCATAAGAAAAAATACATCTTACGAAACTGCATCCGTTATCCTTACAATCTCCACTCTCCTTACTGCATTTGCTTTCGTTACAAGACCATTCCTCGTTCCGGACAGTCCTGAAATATCTAACAAGATAACTATAGGCATAATCGCTCTTACAGGCTTTGTAAGCCAGATAGTCTGGAAAAAATACAAGGAAGCTGCTAATATAGCTGCAAACATCATCTATATTCTCTCATTTATATCACTTCTCTTTGATGCAATTTACTTTGATACTGCTGCAAACACTATCTTTGTAATGTCTGTAATGGTATTCGCACTCGTAGTTTCTATAATGACAAGATCAAAGACTTGGTTCATAACATCATCATCATCACTTTTCGTAATAACAATATTCGCAACCAGAGAGTATCTCACCTCTCTCAACTGGTGGATTTACCTCTTCATAACAGGCGTTATCCTGATAGCTCTTGCAGTAACAAATGAATACTGCAAGAAGAACAACGAGACTCTGAAAAGCTCTGTCGCTAAAAAGTTCAGCGGCTGGAACTGGTAATATCATAACGCTCCGCTGAAAATGCGGAGCGTTTCTTGTCAGATATTGATTTTTTTCTTATATCATGTTGATTTATGATAAATGATATGCTATAATTTGCATAGGAGGTGTTGTATGGCGGCAAATATAATAACAGCAATACTTTTATTACTCGGAATGCTCGGAATGCTTGCCTGCGTAACATGGATTCTCAAAAGAGGCAACAGCAACAGACTTACTTATCTTTTTATAAGCTGTCAGCTTTCGATAGTCCTATGGCTCATATCTCAGCTTCTGATACTCTTTTCCTACACAAAAAAGCAATTCTGGATCAGCTATATCATAGGGAACATCGGAATAAGCTGCTTCGCACCGCTTTGGCTCACTCTTTCGGCTGAGTACGTCGATTCGGGAGCGAGATTAAAAAAATCCTTAAAAATACTGCCATTTATTTCTATTCTGTCAATAACTCTTATCATTTCAAATCCACAGCACCATCTTTACTATTCGTCTTTCAAAGCAGGTGGAGTAGAATACGGGCCGCTTTTCTATTTCTTCCAGTTAGTGTATTACATATGTATAATTACAGGTATCACAATGATATGCCTTAAACACAAACGGAATTCGGAAAATATAGGAATGCAGTCTATACTACTTATTCTTTCGGCAGCTATACCTCTTGGTATAAACACTCTGACCCTAACAGGCATACTACATTCAACAGTCGAGCTTACACCACTGTTTTTCGGTGTATCCAGTATGCTTATCCTGATAGCTCTCGGTAAATACGGCTTTTTGAATATCAATAACATAGCTATACAGGATACTATCAATAACATCAACAGTGGAGTAATTATCTTCGATATAAACGGCAAGCTCTCTTACAAAAATAAGTATGCATCTAAACTGCCAAAGATAAAGGATGCAAAAACATCACCCGAATTTATCAGAGCCGTTCAGGAAATGACAGGTCAGCAGTTCAGCGAAGATTTCGGCTCGGCTGAACTTCATATAGGTGATGAATATTATAGCCTGAAACAGTCTTACTCTGAAAATAATTCGGGAAGCAAGGTCGCAAACGTTATCACCATAAGCAATGTTACCGAATATCACGAGCTCGTATCAGCCGAAAAAAAACTCAGTCTCGAACAGGAACGCAACCGTATCGCTCAGGAAATGCATGACTCCGCCGGTCATACATTCACTATGATAAGCTCTCTTGCAAGACTCCTGAAATTTGAGACAGAACAAAATACTCCTGACATAGACAAGATGCAGGAAAACATAACAGAAATCGACGGTCTTTCAAGAAGCGGCGTTACTCAGCTCAGATGCACCATCAATAATCTGCGCGATGACGAATTCATGACCTCTATCACAAAAGCTGTCGAAACTGTTACTACAGCTGTACGCGGCGTTGAAACAGATGTATGTATTCAAGGCTCTGAAGATGACCGCTACAGCTTCTGTATAAGAGAAATGTATGACAACTGCCGCGAGACTGTCACTAATGCAATGCGTTACTCAGAAGCTACACGTATCGACATCATTCTCAAATTCCTGAGCGATCGCTTTGAAATGTACATACTCGACAACGGAAAAGGCTGTAAAAAAATATCAGAGCACAACGGATTGCGCGGCATACGTGAACGCACAGAGGCTCTCGGCGGAACAGTCAGATTCTCATCTGTCAAAGGTGAGGGATTCAATACGATCATAAAAATACCATTAAAAGAGGTGGCACAATGATAAATGTTATATTGGCAGATGATGTTCAGATCCTGAGATCAGGTCTTAAAGCTGTACTTTCAAGTGACAGCGAAATAAAAGTGGTGGGTGAAGCCTCAGACGGCAAAGAAGCTTATGAAATGAGCGTAAGACTAAAGCCCGATGTTGTTCTCATGGACATGAGAATGCCCGACTACGACGGCGGCTACGGTACAAGAAAAATTAAATCGACCCTTCCCGATGTAAAAGTACTCGTGCTTACTACATTCGATGACAAAGAAACCGTTGACAAGGCTATTTCAAGCGGCGCAGACGGTTACATTCTCAAGGAAATGGACAATGCAAAAATAATCAACTCCATTAAAGCCGTTGCAGGCGGAATAAATGTATTCTGCGACAATATCTTCCGCTCGATAAAACAGGATGTTATTGTGCAGCAGGACGCTAAGAATTTCGATCTTACCGACCGTGAGATAGACTTTCTCCGCCTTATCTGCGAGGGGCTTGACAATAAGGAGATAGCTTCAAAGCTCTTTCTTGCTGAGGGAACTGTAAGAAACGGTATCTCACGCCTGCTTGTAAAGCTAAATCTCAAAGACCGCACACAGCTTGCAGTTTTTGCCATAAAAAACAACATTATATGATTATTTATATATAAACGGAAGGAAATCCTTCCGTTTTATACTTTTCACTTGCATTTCACATTGATTTGTGATATAATATCGATTGGTTCAATCAATTTTATAAGGAGCGATTTATGAGTAACTTCAGAAAACAGCATATGTCCATTGAATGGCATGACATTGTTGACAGCGAAAGTACAGAACCTGCCATAAATGCCTCACTCAAAGAAAAAGCTACCCTTGTAGGAAGAGTCGGCTTGATGATGCTCTCTGTAGGTACAGGAGCATGGCGCGTAAGAGCATCAATGAATAAAATTGCCCGCGCACTTGATATAACCTGCAATGCGGATATCGGTCTTCTTTCCATCGAATATACCTGCATAGGCGGCGGCGAAACTTTTACCAATGCCATTTCTATAAACACAACAGGTGTCAATACCGACAAGCTCAACGAACTGGAACACTTTGCTGACGGTTTCAGTGAAAGAGTAGGAAAATACTCAGTACAGCAATTCCATATGATACTTGATAAATTCCAGGATATGAAGGGCAATTACAAAGCTTGGAACTTAGGTCTTGCTTCTGCTCTTGCCTGCTGTGCATTCACATTCCTGCTCGGCGGAGGTATAGCTGAGATGATATGTGCCTTTTTTGGAGCAGGTGTAGGAAACTATGTCAGAAAGAAAATGCTCGAAAAGCACATAACCCTCTTTGCAAATGTAGCTGTGGGAGTGGCTTCTGCCTGCTGTACATACGTACTTTTCATAAAGCTTGCAGAGCTCCTTCTTGACGTATCCGCAGTCCATCAGGCAGGATACATATGCTCGATGCTGTTCGTTATTCCGGGATTTCCTCTTATAACAGGCGGCATAGACCTTGCAAAGCTCGATCTGCGTTCGGGACTGGAACGTGTAACGTATGCGCTTCTCATCATACTTGTGGCAACACTTACAGGCTGGGTAAGCGCACTTGTATTCAACTTCCACCCACAGGATTTTCAAGACTATGAGCTTCCGCAGGTGCTAAGGACATTAATTATAATGGTAACAAGTTTCTGCGGAGTATACGGCTTCTCACTTATGTTCAACAGCAAAAGACAAATGGCAGCTATCGCAGGCTGTATCGGCATGATAGCAAATACTCTCAGGCTCGAACTTATTGACCTGCTCAACGTCCATGTCGGACTCGCAGCATTTATCGGAGCTTTGTCCGCAGGACTCCTCGCTTCTGCAATACATCACTGGATAGGCTATCCAAGAATAACACTCACTGTTCCGTCCATAGTTATCATGGTTCCGGGAATGTTCATGTACAAGGGAATATATTACATCGCACTGAATGATATCTCAACAGGCGGACTCTGGCTCACAAAAGCAGTACTCATTGTAATGGCTCTGCCGCTTGGACTGATATTCGCAAGAATCCTCACTGACAAAAACTTCAGAAAAAGCAGCTGATGAAAAGCTTACCCCCGAAGCAGATTTACTGTTTCGGGGGTTTTTAATTATTTAAGTTCTGCATATTCTCCAGAAATCTTCCTGCGTGAGCACCGTCCATCTGCGTATGATGAAATTGAAAGGATAATGTCAGATAGTACCTGAACCATTTCTTTTTATACCTTCCCCATATTATGAACGGGTTATTGAAGATACCGCTGTATATTCCCACAGCGCCGTCGATCTCTGTATCAACTGGTTAGGCGCTTTCATCCATAGCTCAAACGCTGCTGCTCTTGATGTATCTTTGGGATCGATTTCTATTTTCATCATTTCTTCCTCTTATCTATGTCATTGTAGTACGATTATACCTTATATTACTCCATATGTCAACAAAAAAAGCAATAGAGCAGCTGATAATTTCAGCTGCTCTGCTTTTAAGGAATTTATATTATGCCTGTAATGACAGGAACATCGAAAATATCAAAGATTTTCATTTTTAAGCGCGTCTATAGGATTATCCTTCTTTATCTTGCTCATTGAGAACATCATCGTTGAGAATACCACAATGAATACGCTAAGCACTGCTACCCCGACAGCCTTCCACGGGATCATGAACTCTACATCTATACCGTCATTTACGACACTGTATATAAGGAATGTAACACCTATAGATACAGGCAGTCCATATAAAAGAGCTTTTGTGCCATACATGATACACTCAAAATTGAGCATCTTCTTCATTCCCTTTGCTGTCATACCAACTGATTTCAGCATTGCAAACTCTCTGCGTCTGAGGTTGATATTTGTTGTTATGGTATTGAATACGTTAGCGGCTGCAATAAGGGAAATAAGTATAATAAATCCGTAAGCAAACACCTTGATGATTATTACCACGCTGCGGTCAGATTCTACGCCTTCTGCGTAATTGTAAAATGAATAAGAAAAAATACCGTTTTCCTTCAGCAGCTTTTCTACATTTTCAAAGCCCTTGAATATATCATTTGATCTCATAGCATAATTATATACATTTTCCTGATATTCATCTATATATTCTCCGCATACATACTTCATCATGCTTAACGGATAAATAAGTGAAGGCGTATCATTGCTCATAAAATAAGGAATATTATCTGTAATGTCGCCGATATGGAAGGTCAGCTCCTCACTGCACTGCTCATATGGTATTTTTTTGACATCTGCTTTCTGACGATTAGTGTCTGCCTGATAATATACAGCATTTCCGTCTTCATCTACGCTATTAAAATAATAGCCTTCTATCTTTTCATAGTGACGGGTATATATATCAAAATCGCTTCCGATGAAAAATTTTATTCTCTCCATTCTTTCAGTTTCATGATTGAATTCCATACAATTATCTGCAATAATAGCTTTAGGGAAATTCTTATCCATATATTTTTCTGCATCTAAACCGCATTCATCGGCATAATTCCTGAATTCTTCATCATGTACAAAATATATGCTTACAAACGGTATCTCTTTGAGGTCGGTTTTCGGGAATCTTGAATCCGTAGAATCCACATTGATATCATAACCGTAAATACTTATGTCATATCTGGTGTTTTCACCCCTGACAAGCATGGACTGAAATGCTTCGTGCGAATAAGTAACATCAGTTATATGTTCTGTGCCCTTTATTTCAGAAAGCAGCTCATTCGGGTCAATATCACTATTTCCGCTTTTCACGCCTGTATATACAGACAGAATATAATCCATACCTCTTGTATCACGCGAATCACTTACCGCATTTACAAGATATGTCGTAAATGAAAACGCTGAAATAAACAGTACTATGCTCATGAAAAGACTTATTATAGTGGAACGATATTTCTTTTTGCTGCGCTTGAAGTATTTATGTGCCAATACTCCTGAAATACCAAACAGCTTGTAGATCAGCTTCGGGGTTTTTATGTGCTTTTTCTGCTTTATGTCTGCACTCTGTCTGATCGCTTCAACAGCTGTTATCTTTGTCGCTCTTTTTGAAGGTATCCATGCCGATATCCTTATTGTTATGAATGCTATGATTATAGCTGCAACAATTGCTATCGGAGAAACACATACACGCATAGGTTCACGGTATGACTCGTCAAGGAAATACGCAAAGCGCTTGCCTATAGCAAGGAATGTTATCCACATACCCACGATACCGAGAAGGATACCAAGCGGTATTCCTATCAGGCTTACAACTGTAGCTTCAAATCTTACCATTTTCTTTAGCTGCTTATGTGTAGCGCCTATCGAAGAAAGAAGTCCGAATTGCTTTGTTCTTTCCGAAACAGAAATTGAAAATGCATTGTATATCAGCATTATAGAGCCGAACATTATCAGTGCGATAACTATAGCACAAAGCCCGAACATTACATCATAGAAGGTATTATATCTTGATATACCAATAAACATAAGCAAGTCATTATGTGTTTTTCCGCATAGTCCGAGCTCTTCCATAAAGTCATAGATATCACCTTCATTCTTCATAGAGTAATAAATATCTATCACATCATTGTCGCTGCATTCGTCAGGAACAGTCAGGGCAGTATATCCCGGAGATTGATACTCTTCAAAATCAGGACGCTTATATGTTCCTACTACGGTATATTCTCTTGTCTCTCTGATATCAAGCGATTCGGCTAACACTACTTCATACTCATCGTTTTCGTCGGGAATTTCAGTTGCCCACAGTCTTTCATTTTTGTCGAGCGACATTCCCTCGAAATATCCGCTGCTTTCTTCATCGATTATGTTGTATTCCCTTGCCTTTTTTATATCAGGTTTTCTGTCGCCTATTTCAAGAGTAAGCTTGTCTCCTATTTTATAAGCAATACCGCCATTCTCGGCAAGGTGGTCAGGAAGAATGAGCTCATTTTTATTCTCGGGCATACGTCCTGAAGTGATATGCACAGGCATAAGCTTGTCTGAGCTCTCTTCAATGCCTGAAATATAGAGATACGGCTTATAGCTGTTTTCACTTTCTATCTCTGCAAAACCGATATAGCTGAGATATCCTTCATCAGCTACCTTTTCCGAGCTTTTTATCTTTTTATAAATTCCATAGTCGGACTGACTCTCATATCCATGCCATTTTCCTTCGGTAAATTCATAATAGTTTATAGCATATTGTCTTACAGAAGCAATAGATGTCGTTACCGCACAAATAAGCGCAGTTGACAACATTATTCCGATTATAGTAACTATAGTACGTACCCTGTTCTTTTTGAGCGATTGCAGAGTAACTCTGTTAAAGATATTCATCTGCGTATCACCTCATCACGAGTAATCTTTCCGTCTTCTATAGCAAGTATCCTGTCAGCCTGTAATGCGATATTCTCATCATGTGTTATAATGATGAGGGTCTGATTGTATTTTTCATTGGAAAGCTTCAGAAGCTCGATTATCTCCTGACTGTTCTTGCTGTCAAGATTTCCTGTAGGCTCATCTGCGAGAACGACCGCAGGAGCATTCATCAGTGCCCTGCCGATAGACACTCTCTGCTGCTGACCGCCTGAGAGCTGATTCGGAAGGTGATTTTCGCGTCCGTTGAGTTTAAGGATCTTTAAAAGCTCCTGCAAACGGTTATCATTTACTTCCTGACCGTCCATAAGCACAGGAAGTGTGATATTTTCTACAACATCAAGGACAGGTATGAGATTATAGAACTGATATATAAGTCCTACCTGTCTGCGCCTGAAAATAGCAAGCTGCTCGTCATTCTGAGCATAAACATCATTTCCGTCCATAAAGACCTTGCCCGATGACGGTTTGTCTACACCGCCTATAATGTGGAGCAAAGTTGATTTTCCGGATCCCGAAGGACCTATGATAGCAACAAATTCGCCTTTTTTTACAGAAAAACTTACATTATCAAGAGCATGGACCTCGTTCTCGCCGCTTCCGTAAGTTTTACATAAATTTTCTACTCTCAGAATCTCCATAGTTTTTTCCAACCTTTCAATGTTATGAGTATATTCTATCATGTCAATATGACTTTACAGTGACTCCAAAATAACAAATATGTCACAATATTGCTCCGCCAATTAACTCTTGAAGAAATATTCCGCTTTCAGGACAAGCAGGAAAATTCAAGAGTTTGTTGGGGGAACAATAAAAAAGACGGGGAAATCCCCGTCTAAATAGTACTTTCATAGAATCTTATGGTAAACATAGCTCCGCCGTCAGGAGCATTCTCAGCCTTCAGAGTTCCATTCTGACCTATCACGATCATTCTTGCAAGAGCCAGACCTATACCAAAACCGCCTTTGTCTTCGGAATCCTTACCCTTATAGAATCGCTCAAAGATATGCGGCATATCTTCATCTGATATACCGTTTCCGCTGTCCGTAATAATTATCTCGGTATAAAGCGGATTCTTTTCACCTTTGACACATATCTTTCCGCCGTCAGGAGTGTGCTCCATGCAGTTCTTGACGATATTGCCTATAGCCTCACAGCTCCATGCAACATCACAGTTGAACTCACCGTCCGCCTGTATCTCAAGCTCCTGTCCGCGCAGTTCTATCGGTATACGTACAGGCATACACGCCTTCTCGAGCAGCTCGCTCATTGTCACTGATTCCGTGTGGAATTTTATTGTTCCTGCATCAAGCTTCGACATCTTTAGCAACGCAGTTATAAGCCAGTCTATACGAGAAAGCAGCCCATATAGTTTGTGAACTGTCTGTTCACGCTTTTCAAATGTCATTTCAGGCTCTGACAGCATAGAAACCAGTATGTTTATGGAAGTGAGCGGAGTTCGTATCTGATGTGAGATATCAGCAAGCAGATCAGCAAGAAAAACTTTATCATCAAGAAGCTTTGACTGCTGTTCGCGGAGACATACCGTCATCTTGTATATCTCACTTTGCAATAGAGCTATCTCACCTTCTGCATACTGATTGATATTGATATTCTGCTCACCGTGAAGTATCCTGTCTATATCTGATGTAAGCTTTGATATCCTCTTATACCTGAAGAACAGTGTTATGATATGAGCTAAAATGAATATAAAACATAAAGCTGCAACGTGTAAGATCAATTCTTTGTTGTATATCCATGCTGAAACCGTTGCGGCAACTGAAATAACAGCAAAAACAATTACAGAACGGATAGCCTCGGCATTTCTCATAAACTTCATCATATATCCACCCTGTAACCCATTCCTCTTACGGTCTTGATAATAGTCGGGTTCTGAGGATCGTCTTCAATTTTTTCTCTCAGACGTTTTATGTAAACTGTAAGTGTATTATCATTGACAAATTCGCCTGCGATGTCCCATATTGATTCAAGCAGCTTAGTCCTTGTCATAACAGCTCCTCTGTTATTTATGAATACAAGAAGAAGTCTGTATTCCAGAGCCGACAGGAACAAGTCCTTTCCGTTTTTGCTCGCAGTTCCTTTAACAGTATCAACGAGAACGTCACCGAGCTGAGTGACCGTACCTGTGCTTCCCGTAAGACGCAGTACATTTTTTATACGCGATATCAGCTCTCGCGGACGGAACGGTTTGGCGATATAGTCATCAGCCCCAAGATCAAAGCCTGTTACTGTGCTGAATTCGTCACTCGATGCCGTAAGAAAGATCACGGGGATACAGGTGCTTGACTTAATTGCAGAGCACACAGCAAAACCATTTCCCTCTGCAAGGGAAACGTCAAGGAGAACAAGATCGAATGTCTCATTTTCTATCATTTCAAGAGCTTTTGTCTGTCCTGTGGCATTTTTTACTCTGAATCCTTCACTTGTGAGATATTCGGTAAGATTAGCGATTATTTCTTTATCATCTTCAACGAGTAATATTCTGTTCAAGTATTTTCATCTCCGTCTGTAAATTATGTATATATAATATCACATATTACCGAAAAATGCAAATATAAAAAATAAAAGCGGTCCACATAACAGTGATGCTAATATAGAAGTTTATAGTTAATTATCGGGGGAAACCTTTCTGAGGAAAGGTTCTCCCCCGAACCCCTTTCCAAAGACTTTTATCTGATTTTTTCCCTTATAGAGCGCGTACAGGCAATAAAAAAACCTGTAATATACAGGTCGCGCTCTATAAGGGAAAAAATAAAACCAGAAGTTTTCGGGAGAGAGTTTGAGAGAAGCCCCTTTTTCAAAAGGGGTTCTCTCAACAATCAGCCTAAAAAGCTTCTATATCAGTATTGCCATTACGAACCGCTCACAGCTTGTTAATAAGACAAATTCTTTTATGTTAAGAGACTTTTTTTGACTGTACCGCAGTCGGCAGGTTAACTATAATTATTCCCAACGCTACAAGAACAAGTGCCGCAGCTACCCTGAACGCGCCTGCTTCACTTCTTTCCGATAAAAGCAAAAATGAAAGGATGACACCGAAAACAGGGTTCATAAAGCCAAAAACCGAAATTGTTGAAACTGGATTGTACTTCAGAAGAGTTCCCCAGATAGAAAATGCCGCAGCAGAGACAAACGCGAGATATATAAGCATTAATGTTCCCGAAGTATTGAACGTCATTACATCTCCGCCTGCACCTGCTCCAAAAAGCATCATAAAAATACCGCCGAAAACAAATTGCCAGCCGCTTAACATAACGGGGTCTTCTGTACTCGAAAAGCGTTTTACAAGCGCAGCCGAAAATGCATAGGAAAGCGCCGAAAGAAATACGAATCCCTCTCCTGTAAAACTGAAACCGCCGCCTATACCACTGAGGTTAATAAGTAAAACTCCCGAAAATCCAACTATACAACCAACTATCTTGCGTACTGTCAGTTTTTCTGTTCTGAAAACAAGTGCTGCCACGAGTATTGACAGAAAAACATTTGAAGCTGTAATAACAGAACTTTTCATACCCGTACTGCGCCCGAGTCCGATGTAGAAAAATGTGTATTGCAGTATGGTCTGAAAAAGCGACAATATCGCTACTTTTGGCAATGCTTCAACTTTGGGGATAAGAATTCTTTTTTGGATAATGCTTCCGATCATGAGTGCCATTATCCCTGCAAGAGTAAATCTCATGCCTGCATATAATATCTGAGAATAAACATTATCGGAAGCTATTTCCGAAAACCTGTACCCCAGCTTTATACAAGGAAAAGCGCTTCCCCATAGAAGACAGCACAACATCGTAAGCGGCAATACTATGGTCTTCTTTGTAAGCAATCTGTTATCGCTCATTTTTCATCTCCTTTGTGAGTATCCCGAGCTTCTGCGCTTCATCACGAAGTATACGGCATTTCTCGTTCATTTCTCCGAATCTGTCCGCGGCACATATTACATTACCGCATTTTTTCATAAGTGAAAGAGCTTTCTCAAAGCTTGTCTGAGAAATAGCCTGAAATGCTTTTTCTGTAATCACTTCTGCTGCAAGAGCAAGTGCTACGGGATATTCTATATCATTTTCATGGATAATGCCAGCCGCAAAAGGTATCCCTCTGCGTCTCAGACTGCGGTATACTGAGATTCCGCTGCCGCCTCCGCCGATCACAAACACCTCTGCTTCACCTTTGCTCCGTTCAAGCTCGGGAGTACCGAAGCTCTCACAAAAACTGCCCTCGGGTACACCGTAAAGACTGCTTATATAATCCCCTGAGAATATTTCTTCAGGCGTTCCCACTCTGTCAGGACGGCTGCCCTTGATACAGATGATATTATCGGAAACACGCTGAGCAAGATCAAGCTCATGAAGTGAAAGAATTATTGCAGTTCCACGCTCAGAAGCGAGTTTCTTGAGTATGTTCATAAGCTCAAGCTTATACTTTATGTCGAGAAATGTCGTCGGCTCATCAAGAATAAGCACATCAGGTTCACGGCAGATAGCTCCTGCAAGAAGCACTCTCTGTCTTTGTCCGTCACTTATCCTGTCGAAATCATGATCTGCAAGCTCAACAATATCCACAAGCTTCATCGCATCATTTACCTTCGCACGATCATCGTCCGACAGTATACCAAGATTTCCCGTATATGGATAGCGCCCCATCTCTACGACATCTATACACCGCATATACTCGGTCTTTACACGGTTTGTAAGCAGTACCGACACAGACCTTGCAAGAGCATTTCCGCTCATATTCTTTATATCTTCTTTACCAATGTAAACAGCTCCGCCAAGAGGTTCGAGCTGTCGGCAAAGCGTTTTCAGTATAGTGGATTTTCCTGCTCCGTTCGGACCTATGAGTGTAAGTATCTTTCCACGCTCGGCAGTCAGTCCGACTCCGTCTGCAACTATCTTTTTTCCGTAGCCCACAGAGAGTTTCTCAGTACGAAGTATACTTTCAGCCATTCGTGTTTCTCCTTTCTCTGTGCATGAGCATATATATGACTACAGGTGCACCGAAAACGGAAGTCACAGTGCTTATACTAAGCTCTGTCGGTGCAAAAACCGTTCGTGTAATAAGATCGCAGATCAGACAGAAAACTGCTCCCCCGAGGAAACAGGCAGGCAGTATACGTATTGGCTTTGCTGTCTTGAAAACGCTTTTTATGATATGCGGGACAGCTACTCCGACAAAGGAAACGGGTCCTGCAAAAGCTGTTACACAGGCAGAAAGTACACTTGACAGCAAAATAAGTGCTGCACGGAACGCTCTGACATGAACGCCTGAATTTGCCGCATACTGTTCACCGAGCTGATAAGCGTTCATGGGCTTTGACAAAAGAAAAGCACAGATACACGCAGGAAATACTATTATAGCAGCTGTCAGCGCTTCATTTTTCCCTATGCCCGAAAAGCTTCCCATTGACCAGTTATGCAGATTTACGATGTTTGAGTCATCAGAAAAGTTAACAACAAAGTCAGTTATCGCAGAACAGATATAGCCTATCATGACTCCGCAGACAATAAGCACAGACATTCGTTTCACCTTTCCTGCAATGAGCAGAATAAAACTCATAGACATCATAGCTCCTATAAATGCCGCAAGCACCATTCCAAATGAGTTCGGCGCAGCTCCTTTAGCGAGAGAGTATACCATGAGCAGAGCTACCATGAGCTTTGCTCCTGACGAAACACCAAGTATATACGGTCCTGCTATGGGATTTGCAAAGAAATTCTGCAACAGGAAGCCAGAGACTGCCAGTGCTCCGCCAAGTATGACAGCAGCGGCAGTTCGCGGCAGTCTGAGTCCCGTTATTATATTATAAGCAACCTTATCGTTTTCCGGCTCGCGCAGAGCGCTTATAAGCCGCGATGGGGAAATATCAGCACTTCCGACGCATATATTTAACAGCGCAAGTCCGATCATAAGCAGGATCAGAGCTGTATAGCCGCCTGCAAAGCGAAGTCTGTGAGCTTTCATCATTTATCCTCCAGACGATACATAAAGTTCATTTGATTTTTGGCATCACCTGTAAAAATACTGTGCAGCTCCGATATCATGTCCGCAGCACCTGTGGTCTGCTGGAACATATTCTTTTCGGTACACCACACCTCACCATTTTTAACGGCAGTAAAGTCACTAAGGAGCGGATATTTTTCTTTCAGTTCACCGATAGTCGAGACCTCTCCTGCAATATTGCTGTTGTATATCAGTACATCAGCATCCCACGCCTTCTCGTAAAAAGACTCGGGCTGTATTGTCATGGTAGAAAGGGCGTTTTCGTCTGTATTCAGATCATCGACAGTAAAAATATACTCTCCGCCAGCCATACGTATCATCTCGGGCACATAGTCAGCAGGTTTACGCACAACTACTCCGCCTGATGAGTTGATATAGAAAAAAGCAGTCTTTTTACCGCTTTTCTCAGCAGAAAGAATACTTTCAAGCTGCTTTGTCTTCTCGTCGAAAAGCTTTTCAGCCTGCTCCTCACAGCCGAAAATAATACCGTACAGCTTTATCCATTCCATTCGCCCAAGCGGATCGCTCTCATAGCTTGAACGCTCTACAAGCACAGGTATACCGAGCGCTTCGAGCTGCTCCTTGACCGCAGGGCTGTGATATATCATCGTTGACTCTATAGCAAGTCCGCAGTCAGAATCAAGAAGCGCTTCATAATCGGGAGCACTGTACTTGCCGACATAGGTCATATCACCGCTGTCCATAGCATTGCGCACTACGGGCAGGCTCCAGTCCTCATATTTGGTAGATGTCATAGATACGTGATCTATTGCTCCTGCTCCGTCTATGAGATCCATTGCCGACGAAGCAGCATTATATACATTTCCAACAGGCTGTTTTATGATGATATTACCTTTTGTATCAGCAGGTACATCAATATTTTCGGGAACTATCAGATAGCTGTCTTCACCTATTTTCACGCTTGTACAGCCATTATCGAGATGCTCTGCCGAAAACTGCTCAGCATATCTGAGCTCCAGCTGTTTTCCGCTGAATGCCGTCTTTTTTTCAGTGCTGTTCCTTGCAGAACAACCGCAAAGCAGGACAACCGCCGAAGCTGCTAAAAAAATACGCTTTAACATATTACTTCTTTATGCTTTCAGAATCAAAGAAAAGCGTATATTCTATCTCGTGAGGAGTACTCATTGCTGTCGTATCAGCCTTTACTGCCATTTTGCAGTCAAAAACTGTAACAGGGATATCAAATACAGAGAATTCGTCCGTACTTGTTGGGAGTATCTTCTCTTCGTCAACTATCATATAATCATATTTATTGCTGCTCCAGATAATCTCAGCTGTAGCCTTTCCGTCCTTGACGGTGAGCTTCGCTGGAGACTGAACTCCGGCCTTTCCCGAACCGCCTTCCAGCTTTACATCTACATTGTACTCTCCGTCAGCGAGCGAAAGTGACTCTAAAGTCGTTACAGCACTGTCGCCAAGAGCTTCCAGCGGAAGTGAATCTGCACGGAAAACAAGCTTTCGATCATACCACTGCTCCTTGCGCTTGCTGAACGCAGCACAGTCGATCTCCTTATCAAGAGCCTCGACAGGTACAGTGAACTCAACTACATCGCCGCTTTCCTCAGCAGGTATACGGTCAGATTCAGCAGACTTATCGGCATCTTCGCCTGTACCCATGAACAAATACTCATAACCGCTGCCGCTCATAGTCATCTTAGCAGTCATTTTTCCATCCTTGACAGTGAGCTTGCAGGCTGTGATCTTGAACATCGACGAGCTTGAATCGACAGTTATGTCATACTCTCCTTCTTTTACATCATCGGCGGTCAATGCTTTCATGCCCTCATATCCGACTTCCTGCTGTGGAGCTGTTACCTGTTCGGTTGTTGCCTCGACAGTAGTCATGGCTTCTGTAGTAGTGACAGCTTCCGTAGTAGTTTCGACTTTTTTAGTTTCTTTTTCAGCATTGTCCGAGCATGAACAAAAAGCTGCTGTTGCCAATAATATGGCAGAAATCAGTATATTTTTTTTCATAATATCTCCTTTTACGGAAGCAGCCGACACAAGGTCGGCTGCTCAAATTATTACTTGATAGAATCTATTGCCTTCTGAGCGTGTTCAACGTAAACCTTCTGTATATCTTCGTTCTCACCAAGACCTCTCAGAACACATTTTACTTCATAGCCCTCAGCTTCAAATATTGACTTCCATGAATCCTCTTCATCGCCAGCCATATCATTGTTTGCGTGATCGCCTGCAACTACCATAAGTGGCTCAAGAACAACCTTCTTATAGCCGCCTGCCTTTACCTTTTCAAGTACATCCTCAACAGAAGGCTCAGCTTCTACAGTACCTACATAGTAGTTTGCAAAGCCGTCCTTTGTAAGAAGATCCTGCATCTTCTGATAGATCGCATTAGAGTCAGCCTCTGTACCATGGCCCATGAAGCAGATAGCTGTCTCACCGTCATCATATTCCTTAGTCCAGTCCGTGATAGCCTTTTCTACCTTAGCAAAGTCATCATCGCTCGTAAGAAGAGGTTCACCGATAGCTACTTTATCAAAAGCATCTGAATACTCAACGATCTTGCCTGTGAGTTCTTCATATTCAAGACCGTTCATGAGGTGAGTTGGCTGAACAACGAGGTTCTTTACGCCGTTATCAACTGCTCTCTTGAGAGCTTCCTCGATATCGTCTATCTTAACGCCGTCACGCTTAGCAACGTGATCGATAACTATATTTGCAGTAAATCCGCGGCGTACAGAATAATCAGGGAAAGCCTTTTCAAGGGCATTCTCAATAGCTCCTATTGTAAGACGACGGCTGTCATTGAAGCTTGTACCAAAGCTGATAACAAGAAGTTCATTATCGCCTATCTCGTCCTGATTACGAACATTATCAAGCGAAGCATCTCCTGTATCATAGTTCTCATCGTCATCTTCGTCTACTGCCTCTGTAGTAATTTCATCTGCCACAGTCGTCATCTCCTCGGTAGTGGTAATTGCTTCTGTTGTTACAGCCTCGGTAGTTTTCTCAGACTTTTCTTCTTTCTTCTCGCTTCCGCATGAAACAAAACAAGCGGCAGTAAGTGTCAGTGCTGAAACAGCAGCGATGATTCTTTTCATTTTCAATTCCTCCTGTTAATTAAGGAGACATAGGTCGCGCACAAAAAACACCTTCCACGTAAGCAGAAGGCATGACAAGAAAAGCTCCTGTTATACAGCGAGCTATGGTACGATCAATGCCTCGTGATCTGAGCATATCTGCTCTGTACCGATAAATGGCAGGTTTCCTGACTAAGGAGCAATAGCACATTTTCCGCCTTCCCGATATCATCAGTGGCTGCCCGTTAAAGAGCGTGGAAAATGCTGTTCCATTACAGTGACGAGATCGCGCAGGAATTACACCTGCTTCCCTTTTACCCTCTTGTACTGCCTGTGCAGCAGAGGCACCGTTTACCTTTTTCACTTTTTATATTCATGAATACAAATAAAATTATAGCACAAATAAGACTCATTGGAAATAGTTAGCCGCGAAATTCGTATATTTCCATAAATTTAATTAAAGTATCCATATTATTTCTGACATTCAAAAACATCTTTCGTATGCTCTTGCGACAGCTCCGCACGCAGATCGTAATATCGTCTTAATATTATTATTCATATCTAAAATACTATTGTACACCGCCGTTTTATTGACAAATATGCCCAAAAAGCATATAATACTAACAACAAACTTCTACGGAGGATATTAAAATGAAGATGAAAAAAATAATTGCTGCTGCAATGTCAGGCTGTTTGATGATATCGGCTGTGTCAGGTATTTCGGCAGCTGCTGTTGACCGTGTATCCGTACACGACCCCTCAATTATAAAAACAAATGATACATATTATGTTTTCGGATCTCATATCGAAGCCGCAAGATCAAAGGATCTCCGCAACTGGAGGCGTTTTTCCAACGGATATGCTACCACAAACAATGTAGAATTCGGCAACCTCTCGCAGAACCTGAAGAAAGCCTTCGCATGGGCAGGCGAAGACCTTGAAGACTGTGCAGGCGGTTTTGCAGTATGGGCTCCTGATGTTGTATGGGACGCTGATTACATAAATTCAGACGGAAGCCGTGGTGCATACCTTATGTATTTCTGCACCTCATCGACCTATATGCGCTCGGTAATTGCTTACGCAGCTTCCAAAAACGTTGAAGGTCCGTACACATTTGTAGATACGCTTATATATTCAGGCTTTACAAATAATGACAGCTACGCAAAAAGCAATACAAAAAATGTTAACCGCAAGTATACCTCAACCAATGTCGATGAACTTATCGCTTCGGGTCAGGTAACTTTCAATAACAGCTGGTTCAATAAAAATAATTACAATAATCAGCTGTTCCCGAACGCCATCGACCCTACAATATATTTCGGCACTGACGGTAAGATGTATATGTGCTACGGCTCATGGTCAGGCGGTATCTTTACTCTCGAGATCGATCCCAAAACAGGTCAGTGCATACACCCGAAAACAGGTACAACTTCCGACGGAAGAATGATCGACAGCTACTTCGGTACAAAGATATCAGGCGGTTACGGTAAATCAGGAGAGGGTCCTTTCATTGAGTATAACGCCGAAACAGGCTACTATTACCTATGGGTCACATATGGCGGTCTTACTTCCACAGGCGGCTATAATATGCGCGTTTTCCGTTCGACCTCCCCTCTCGGACCATTTACCGACCCCGCAGGCAGACAGGCTGTTCTCCCTACAAATCCAAATCTGGATTCAACAGGTCTTAAAGTTATGGGCAACTATAAATTCAGCTCTCTCGCCAAAGCTTACATGGCGTGCGGACACAACTCGGTCCTCCGCGATGACGACGGAAAATGGTACTTGTTCTATCACACACGTTTTGATGACGGAGCAGAGTTCCACGAAGTTCGTGTACACTCAATGTACTTCAACTCACAGGGCTGGCCTGTAGTCGCTCCTTATGAATATTCGGGAGATGAAATTTCAGCAAGCGGCTATAATGAGTCAGATATCGCAGGCGATTATGAATTCATAAACCACGGTAATTCCACAGACGGAAAAATCATCAACTACAGCACCATTAAGCTTAATTCCGACGGAACTATCAGCGGAAGTGTCAGCGGTAAATGGTCACAGGCTAAGGACAATGCCGAAGCTGAAATAATCATAGGTAATCAGGCTTACTACGGTTATTTCCTTGCGGCTAAAGACGAAAACGGCAAGAAGGTGATGTCCTTTACCGCTGTAGGCAGCAATAATCAGACTGTATGGGGCGCTCAGACAAAACAATACTCAGGCAGTGACCGTTCGGGGACAGCTGATTTCACCGATAAGAATTCTCAGCTCATAAACAAAGCCGATACTGTTTCAGGCTGCGGACAGGCTCTTAAACTAAGCAATACCGAGCTTCTCAGCGGTGTACCGTACTATATCGTAAATCACAACAGCGGTATGGCTATAGATCTCCCTAACGGCAAGCTGGACATCGGCACTAATATCCAGCAGTGGGAACGCAATGGCAGCTGGGCACAGCAGTGGCGTATGATAGCCGTTGACGATGAATACTGCCGTATCGTATCTGTAGGCGATGAATCAATGTGCATTGCAGTTGCTCAGAATTCGGCTGCTGACGGTGTAAATGTAGAGCTGCAAAAGTACACAGGTGCGGATAATCAGCTGTTTAAGATAAAGAAGTGCGGTTCGGATTACGGTATCGTATCAAAATGTTCAAAAGACACAGGCGGACTCGATGTATACGAATGGTCAAAAGAAAACGGCGGCAACGTAAATCAGTGGAATTACTGGGAAGGCGGCTGTCAGATATGGAACATCACTCCCGTTCACTCCTCTGTCAGTGACGGAAACTACACCTTGCGCAGCACAGGAAACAGCTTCTTATGTAATGACCGCAGTAAACTCACTGAGTCTGCTAAAAACCTTAACGACAAGATTTGGAACTTCACAAAGCTTGGCGACGGAAGCTATTCAATAACTACTGTTGGCGGAAAGGCTCTTACTGTGGACAATGACCAGCTCAAACTTGCGGAATATACAGGCTCTCAGCAGCAGAAATTCAAAGTTATATGCAACAGGGACGGCTCATATTCTATATTAAACGGAAATAACTGTGCACAGCTTGATTCACAAAATCCCTGCCTTACTGCCTTCACAGGCACAGCTGCTCAGAAATTCGTGCTTGAACCTGTTATCGCAGAAGAAGAAAAGCTTATAGTCTGTGATGTTAATGCTGACGGAGCCGTTAATACTGCCGATCTTGTAATGCTACAGAGATATCTGCTCGGAGCAGGTACTCTAACAGCTCCCGAAGCAGCCGATATAAATGGCGACGGCGCAATAAATGTCTTTGACAATATCACTCTCCGCAAGCTCATTATCAAATAGTGCTTAGAAAGCAGTTAAGAGTTGAAAGTTGAGAGTTTCGGTATCGCCTGCGGCGATGATTTGAAAGCAGCTTCCCTGATATTTATTCAAGAATTGCTTTTGACTGCACTCAAATACATTGGATCAATAGTTTCGTGTTACAAATATGATAAGATAGGCAATACCGCACAAAGATTGTGCTGAAGATGCGCCGTGAGATTTTTCGTCAGATTGTATAGAAATTCCGCAGACATACTGACGTATGTCAAGGGATTTCTGTGCAAGATGACGGAAAATATCCAAGCAGATTCAGTACAAAGACGTCAGGCGGTCTTTGTGCGGTGTTGCCGATAAGGGGCGGATATTATTCGCCCCTCAGTCTGTCAATAAACCTATTTGGGGAACGCCGAGATTGATTCCCTACACTGTAGGGAGATGTCAGCGAAGCCGACAGAGTGTCATCGCTCCAGTTAGAAGGCGTTCCCTACGTATGTGATACGTAAAATATCCAAATTGCAGGGGCTGATTCCTACATCAGCCCACCAATTTATAATGTTTTCAACAGCCTGCGCACAGTGTCGGAATACTTCCGATTCTGTGCTTATTTTTTTGCGATCGCCGATGAAAAATTTTTTCTTGACAAGCAAGTTAAAAATGTGTAAAATATATGTGTATGGGCTTTTTTATCCCATTAATTGAGTAAAATACGGAGGTTAATATGGATCCTAATCAAAACAGACCACAGGGAAGACGAAAAAACGTAACATCCGGCGGTAATGGAGCACATAGACGTGGTGAAGGACTCGGAACAGGTCCTGTAGGTTCAGGCAGCTATTCAGGAGGTTCGACCGGCGGCGGTGGAATGAAAAGAGCTGCGGCAGGCGGAGGCGGACTCGCTTCCCTTCTTGTTATAGGCTTGCTTTTATTCAAATTCTTAGGCGGAAACGGCAGCGGTACAGGTGAGCTTCTCGGTTCACTCACAGGCGGCGGTTCAGCACCTGCCGGATTTGATTTCAGTTCATCAAATACTTCAGCAGGCAGCTCTACAAGCGATACCGTTGTTGATACAAGTGTAGCAAAAGGCTCACGCGATAAGAGAACTGTTATAAAAGGAAATAATCAGGACATTGTAACTATAATGGTTTATATGTGCGGAACAGATCTCGAATCAAAGTACGGTATGGCTTCATCTGATATGAAGGAAATGAAAACCGCTTCATTCGGTGATAATGTAAACATCATCGTATTCACAGGCGGCTGCTCAAAATGGAAGACAAGCGGTATAAGCAACAAGGTCAACCAGATATATCAGATCAAAAACGGTCAGATAATCAGACTTTCCGACGATGCAGGCAATAAGCCTATGACCGATCCAGGCAACCTTTCATCGTTCATTCAGTACTGTTCAAAGAATTTCCCAGCTAACAGAAACGAACTCATACTCTGGGATCACGGCGGCGGTTCTGTTACAGGATACGGCTATGACGAAAAGAACAAGAACAGTGGTTCTATGAGTCTTGCAGGTGTAGATCAGGCTCTCAGGAGTGCAAACGTCAAGTTCGATTTCATCGGCTTTGATGCTTGTCTTATGGCTACTGCCGAAACTGCTCTGATGCTCAATGAACACGCTGACTACCTTATAGCTTCTGAGGAAACAGAACCGGGTATAGGCTGGTATTACACAAACTGGCTCACAAAACTCGGTAAGGACACTTCAATGTCAACTCTCGACATCGGTAAGAATATCGTTGACGATTTCGTTGCTGAATGCGGTAAAAAATGCCGCGGACAAAAAACAACTCTCTCCGTTATCGATCTTGCTGAATTCGCAAATACAGTTCCTAACGATCTGAACGCTTTCGCTAAGTCTGTAAGCGCAAAGATATCCAAGGAAGAATACAAGGATATTTCAAATGCAAGATACTCAACAAGAGAGTTCGCCGAAAGCAGCAAAATAGATCAGGTAGACCTTGTTAATCTCGCTGAAAATATCGGAACTGCCGAGGGTAAAGCTCTTGCAGCGACCCTGAAGAATGCTGTAAAATATAATAAAACATCGTCAAACATGACAAATGCTTACGGTGTTTCAATATATTTCCCATATCAGCGTACATCTTACGTTGACAGCGCCTGCAAAACATATGACAAGATCGGTATGGATTCCGAATACTCGAAGTGCATCAGACAGTTCGCAAAGCTCGAAACAGGCGGTCAGATAGCTTCTGGCGGTACAGGTTCTGCACTTAGTTCGCTTTTCGGACTTGGCGGTTCATCAGGTTCATCAGGCAATGCTGATATGATCGGTTCGCTTCTTTCAAGCTTCCTCGGCGGCGGCAGAAGTATTGACGGACTTGACAGCTCTAATACTGAGTTCATGCAGGATACAGACATCGATAATGAAGCCGAATACCTCTCAACTCACTACTTTGATGCTTCTAAACTCACATGGGAAAAGAACAACGACACTTATACCATGAAGCTCTCAGAGTCTCAGTGGGAAATGGTTCATGATCTCGACCTTAATATGTTCTACGATGACGGAACAGGTTATATCGATCTCGGTCTTGATAATGTGTATTCCTTTACTGATGACGGTGACCTTATTGCCGACACTGAAAAGAACTGGCTCTCGATCAACGGAAATGTTGTGGCTTACTACCATACAGATACAACAAAGAACGGCTCTGAGCAGATAATCAGAGGTTACGTGCCTGCTCTCCTTAACGGTGAAAGAGTTAATCTCATAATAGTATTCGACGATGCTCACCCCGACGGATATATCGCAGGTGCTTCTACCGACTATGTAAATGGCGAAACAGACGCTGTTGCAAAGAATCTTACTGAACTTAATGTCGGTGACAAACTCGATTTCATCTGCGATTACTACAGCTACGATATGGAGTATCAGGACAGCTACTTCATCGGCGATCAGGTAACATATTCCGAAAATATGACTATCAGCAATACCGATGTTGGAAACGGTGCCTGCCATATTCTCTATCGCTTCTCGGATATCTACAACCAGCAATACTGGTCTGAACCGATAGTTATAAAATGATCATATACAAAAGGAGTGTTCCAAGCGGTGCTGTTGACAAACCCATGTTTTTGCAATAAAAAACAGTCCGAATAGCTTTCGGACTGGAATAATAACTGAATATTGAAGTAAAAATAGTATCTCTACAAGCCTTTTTAAGTTTAAGGCGCATG
>Ga0256405_10004763_pt1 | contig 24782 bp, 14 predicted proteins | sample RumenRJG_02DNA_FD_189096 | JGI IMG/M metagenome (GOLD analysis project Ga0256405, IMG submission 189096) | Bovine rumen microbial communities from Lethbridge, Alberta, Canada - RJG_02 | ecosystem: Host-associated > Mammals > Digestive system > Stomach > Rumen | place: Canada: Alberta... | reverse complement strand
TCCCGTCGTTGATAGGGAAATTCCTACTGAAAAATATGGAATTTACTTTTTGGAGATTCTTATAAAAGCATTATTTTTGCATCAGAAATAATCAATAACACGATAAATTATGAAACGATTTACTACAAACTGGACCCTCGTACTCATGGCAGTACTGTCCTTTTCCCTGATGAGTTGTCAAGATGATGATGAGCGTTTAGCCTACTATTTGGATGGTATATGGTCAGGAATTATTACCGATGATGTTCAGAATTATGATACAACCATTGAATTCGTACAAGATGGTTATTATTCTACTTCGGGATATGGCTATGAATACGATAAAGGCTGGTCGTACGGACGTACGAAAAAAACTTATTTTGAATGGTATATTAGCAACGGAAACATCTATTTGCAATATGAAGATGCTCCTCATGATTATATCGTAATGGATTATCGTAGTCTACCTGTTTCAACAGAATTATATGAAAGGCTTTTTGGAGTATTCCGTGATAGTTATGGTTATGTTATTGCAGACTTTGATCTGAAAAAGGTATCTAATCATCATAACTATTACGCAAAAGAAAACACGCACACAGAAGCTGAAAAATAGTCATTGTTAAATCACACACAGCGGGCGGCAGATTCACTCATCTGCCGCCCGCTTTATATATATAATAATGTGTATTACTTCTTTTTCTTACTGCTCGGATTCATGTAGCGTTCGCCTGTCTGCTCGGCGATGGCACGCTTCACATACTCCGGATATTCCAGTCGCTTCACTTTCTCGCCGCGTCCGTATTGGTTGCGCAAGAACACACCGTCTTTCTCAGGCTTCTCTGCCATGTCGTTGTATTTCACGATGAGGAAGAACGCCAGTTTCTGCCAGCGCGCAAGCATCTCCTGTGCCTTGTCCACCGAATAGGAAGTCAGGTATTCGATGGCTTCGTTGCGGTTGGTTTTCAACAGTGCCTGTGCCTTTGCCTCCACCGCAGGGAGAGCCACCTGATAGCTGTTGTCTAAGGAGTCGCGCACCTGTTTCAAGTCTTTGAACATGATGCCGTAGCGGGCATAGACCATGTTGGCAACCCAGTTGGACACCCAGAAGGCGTTGTCCATGGAGAACGTCACGTCGTCGGCGCCGTTGATGTCGTAGCAGGGCGCCGTGCGTGTAGCGCAGCAATAGAATGGTGTCTGTGCCACCATGTTGGCTTCGTCGTTTCCGAACCAGATGATGCCGCCAATCTCGCGGGGCAGCCATGAGCGCATCTGGGTCACCCATGAGAAGGCTGACTGCGGAGAGGCGATATAACGCTCGTTGAAATATTTCTTTCCCTTGTACGTAAATCCGATGCCCTGCGGATAGGGGGAATTGGTCAGACCGCGCGTAATGTCGTCGCCGTGCTCCAGCTGCGTACCCTCGTAGTGGTCGCGCATGGCTGCCTGCACATCCTGCAAGGTCAGTTTCCTGTCGGGCACCACCCAGATAGGCATGTCCTCCCAGCTGTCTTCTTCGCCCAGGACGTAGGGCAGATATTTGTCCATCCCCTTGCAGAAGCGGTTATAGACGCTCCACACACGGGCGTCGCACATGCGTCTGCCGCTGAATCCGGGCTTGTTGTACGCATCGCGGAAGCTGAACTCACTGTCCTTGCCGCTGAAACGTCCCGATTCGCGTGCAAACTTGATGACGTCCTTGTGGTACATGACGTTCTTCTTGTCTTTCATGTTGAAGCGAGTGATGCGGCTTTCGTTGGCATGTGCGAGGATGGCGTTGTCGGGGATACGGATAGCCACCCATACCGCTTTGCCCGAACCGGGACCTTGGCTGACCATCTCCAAGAGCCATGCCTCGTTGGGGTCGCAGACGGAGAATGATTCTCCCTGACTGCTGTAGCCGTATTTCTCTACGAGGTCGGTCATCACCTTGATGGCTTCGCGCGCAGTCTTCGCACGTTGCAGTCCCAGAAGCATCATCAGCGTGTGGTCCATCATGCCCGTGGAATCGACCAGACTCTTATCGACATTGAATGTGCTCTCGGCGATGCTGACCTGCCATTCGTTGATGTTTCCCACCACGTTGTAGGTCTCTGCCGCCTCGGGAATCACGCCTTTTGGCTTGCGCGAGTAGCAGCTGATGAGCTGTCGCTGCGTTCCCGGTGCGTATTTCGCTGCAGGATAGTGGGCAAGTCCGTAGAACAGCCCGTATGAGTCGCAGCAGTAAGTACAATAGACGGAGCCGTCGCTGCTCGCATCCTTACCAACCATGATGTTCGTGCACGCTTTTGACAATATGGGGAATCCCAGCATCAGCACGAACAATGAAATTGCAATCTTCTTCATATTTCAATAGTCTTAAGTGAAAAATTTAGTGGTTTTTGTCAGTTATATTTCCTGAATCGTTTCAGTACGTCGCATTTCGTGATGTGTCCATCCATTTGCTTGGCGTGTTGAGCCGCGAATCTGCTGAGCTCATCCAGCGCAAGATACTGTCTGGATGTGCGGAGAGGAATATTGAACCAGGTGTGGGTCGCGTAGTCATATTCTTCTTTAATCCACGGGTCTAATGGGATAAACGACAAGGCGTAGAGGCTGTTTGCCCGCATTTTGACATTTCGGCTCTGCTTGCTGACTTTCAGATAGTCGATGGCTTTGCTCACGAAATCCATCTCTCCTGCGCGCACCGTGTCGTTGACGCTCTGCCCATAATGCGTGAGATACCAGCATTCACCCAGATAAGATGCCTGGTAATAGCCCGTGGCAAGTTCGTAGGCAAGTTGTTCGCGCTTCTCACCCTTTGCCCGTTTGAACTGTTCTTCCTTCTTTATGATATCCTGACAGAACATGAGTTTCTGATTGGAAGTGAGTGTCGCCAAGAACGGACCTTCCGTCTGACCCTTCTCGCTTTCAGCCTGTTTGACGAACCATCGGGGTGTGGTGTATCTCCGATGTGCGAGATAATAACTGATGTTTTGTGATTCCATGAAACTGAACGGAACTTTTTTCAAATAGGTCATCGCCTGTTTGAAATTGCCCTCAGCCATGTAACGAGTGCCGATGAAATCGTTGAAAAAGTCCTTGTTGGTGACAATCTGTCCCTTGAGGAATTTCTCCATTTCGCCCTTCGCACTCTTGCCGGTCCACTCGAAATACCTGACCAGTTCCTCTGCCCGCAACGTGTCCAGGTTGCAGTAGTACTCACTCCATGAGTAGTTGGGGTTCCAGCTGCTGCGCTCCTCAGACGTTTCGGGCAGTCCATACAGCTTTTCGCGGTTGTCCATGACGGCAGTCAGTGCCGTGGCTACCTCCACTTTATTCTCCTTGTAGTATTTCGGGACAAGATTGTTGTACACCAAGCGTTCCAGCATGTCGGTATAGTGATTGCCCGAATAACTGTCTTGAATGCCCTCTTCCTTGATTTTCGCAATCAGCCATTTCATTTCATTGACGATAAAGCGCTCATAGTTTGCATCCGTTTTGCTGCCTCTCACAGACGCTATGGCACGAATGGCGCGGGCGTTGTCCTTCATGCGCTGCGTGCCGTTCATCTTCATTGCCTCTTCCAGGCTCTTCATCGCTGCTTCCTGCTGTCCGCTGAGGTATTGCAGTTCGCCGACTGCAGCCTTCCAAAGGGCGGGCGATTGTGTCTTGCCACTGCGTACAACTTGGTTCGAAAACTCGATGAAATCGACAATTTCTGCACGTTTTATCGGTCGGGCATCGATGGTTGAGAGCCAGTCCTCATCGCTGTCCATGGTCTCTTGTGCATTGTTGACGAAGTCTTGAATCAGGAAGTTCAGTATGGGCGAATTGGGATCTTCGTCATACACATTCTTGATGCCTGCCAAATTTCGGTGTTTGCGCATCGCCCACTTGATGCTGACCATGTCTCCCTGCTCAGCATAGATGTCGCATGCCTGTTTGCGTTTTCCCGTCCGTAACAAGGCACCGGCGTAGATGTTCTGCATCATGTCGCGGTAAACGCTCTTGCGTAGTTTAGAGCCTTTGCTGTTCCAGAGGCTGATGTTTTCCTGATTCTGCCCGAGAACCATGTTGGCGCGCATCCGCAGCAGCAGCCACTGGTCAGCCAGCCGGGTGCCCTTATAGCTCTTGGATTGTTGAATCATCTTCTGGAGGTTGGTCTTGCGTTGCGCCAACTCAGCTTTGGTGGGATACGACCAGGTTTCTTTCAGTTGGTCGCTAATCTCCAGATACTCATTCAGTTGGGTGAGATAGGCAACCATCTCTTTGTCGCCTTTGTCGTTTGCAATCTGCATGATGCGGTCACCGTTCCACTGATAGTTGGTAACTTCACCATTGCTGTATTGCTGCCAATAGGCATCCAACTGGTTGGTGAACCGGTCGTTCATCGCTTCGCGACGGAACACGCTGAACATATAATAATTATATGTGGAGCGCTCAGAAAAGCAAGCCCAGGTGTCGGCAAAGAAAAAGACAGCGCTTAGGCTAAGGATTAAAAATCTTTTCATAATGGTATCTTTTTATTCGTTCAATATTCTCGTTACTGATGTCAAAAAGCACGATTTCATCGTTGATTTCTGACTTTTCCTTTCCAACAGCCTCTTTGGTCTTCATGACCATTTCAAGGGTCGGCTCTCTGACGACGATGCTGTCACCTTCTGTCGTGGGCAACTCATCATCGCTGTGCATGATGCCCACATACTTTTCCCCTCTGAACAACACCCGCCACGCATACACCGGGTAAGCGGCAGCTAATGGCAAGCGATAAGCAGACAGCTTTCGCAGATACGGGGCGGCATCCTTGAGGTCAAGAATAGGGTGCTCACAGTCGAGGCGGGTCACATCGCCCGTGTTATACATCATCAGGATGCCTCGGTCAACAGGCGGTGGCGCTTCTCCTAACTGGTGGAGGCGGATTGTTGCCGAAAGGGCTATGCCCTGTTTTTTTGCACGCTCCCTCAGTTTGGTGAGCAGATTCATATAGCGTTCGCGTGAACGGGTAGTCCAGTCACAATCAATCTGTAACTCGCGGAGCGGGCTGATATCGTTTGTTTCACACATCTGGGTGACACGTTGCAAAATCAGCGAGTCCAGTTTGTCGATAGGCTGGTATAGACAGTCGTTCACAATATAGACGACAGGAATAATCTCCACTCCGGTGGGGACGGGCGATGCAAAGCGGACAGTCGCATTGGGCATCACCTCACCTCGTTCGTTTACAACCACATCAAAGAGGCGCAGATACATCTTTTTAATCTTGTGCTCGTGTAAGAACGCTTCTTGCACGCTGTCATTCCTGAACGTCGTGCTCCAATAATACACGGCATTCGTCTTCACACGTTGCTCAGAACATGCGCAAAGGGCGAGTAGTGTTACGAACAGGAATGACAGTTTTGTTTTCATACGTTTGCAAAAATACGATATTTTAATGGAATATCAAAATAAAATCCCCTCGCATTAGGACACAGACAGGTACAGATAATCCCAAATGAGTTGGATGTCAACATTTTGCTCTTCAAATGGGGAGTCGTTAATGTGTAAAAACTGCAATAATGTGTAATGAAACGTGAAATTCCTTTCAAAAAAGAGTTGTTTTGGGGATAAAAAGGGGGTGAAATGTTAAAATCAATAGACAGATTATCCCAAAAACGCAAGAATGTAGGAAAGGTTGTCCCAATTAGAACAAAGTGTTTGTATAACCACCCTTTTTTATATATTTTTGCAATCAGATGTTTGTGAAAATTAGACATTATGTATTAATCACTTTATTTAAAATCTCTATGAAGAAAAGACTAACTATGATTGCGGTCAGCCTGTTCCTGTTAATGGGTACAGCTCTGGCTCAGACGAAGATCACAGGTACTGTCATTTCAGGTGATGACGGAGAACCGATTATCGGTGCTTCTGTCGTTGTTCAGGGAGCTACGGGTGCCGGTGCAATTACCGACATCGACGGACACTTCACGATTGACGTACCTGCTGGTAAGAAATTGGTAATCAGCTACATCGGTATGACGACACAGACCGTCACACCGAAGGCTGGCATGGTGGTCACGTTGACTTCGGATGCCCAACTCGTTGAAGAAGTGGTCGTGACGGGTATGCAGAAGATGGACAAGCGTCTGTTCACGGGTTCTACGACGAAAGTGGACGCCAAGGAAGCAAAGATCGACGGTATGGCTGATATCAGCCGTTCGCTCGAAGGTCGTGCTGCCGGTGTGAGTGTGCAGAACGTGTCGGGTACTTTCGGTACAGCTCCGAAAATCCGCGTGCGTGGTGCCACTTCAATTTACGGTTCGTCGAAACCGCTGTGGGTGGTTGACGGTGTGATTCAGGAAGATGTCATCGATGTGGATGCCGACGCGCTGTCGTCAGGTGATGCCGAGACGTTGATTTCTTCTGCTATTGCAGGTCTGAACGCCGACGACATCGAGTCGTTCCAGATTCTGAAGGACGGTTCAGCTACCTCTATCTACGGTGCACGTGCCATGGCAGGTGTGATTGTTGTGACGACGAAGAAAGGTCAGGCAGGTACAGCCCGTATCAGCTATACGGGTGAATACACCTTGCGACTGGTTCCGAGTTATTCGACGTTTAACATCATGAACTCTCAGGACCAGATGTCTATCTATCAGGAGTTGCAACAGAAAGGTTACTTGCTTTATGCAGGAACAGCCAACGCTTCTTCAAGCGGTGTCTATGGTAAGATGTACGACATGCTGAGCCAGTATGACGCTACGAACGGTCAGTTCGGTCTGCCCAATACACCTGAGGCAAAGGCAGCTTACTTGCGCGACGCTGAGTACCGCAACACCGACTGGTTTGATGAGTTGTTCAAGACTTCTGTAATGCACAACCATTCTATCAGTGTTTCTGCTGGTACGGACAAGGCTCAGTATTATGCTTCTCTGAGTGCAATGTTCGACCCGGGCTGGACACTTCAGAGCAAGGTGCAGCGTTACACAGCAAACATGAACTCTACGTTCAACATTTCGAAGAAGGTTTCTGTGAACCTCATCAGCAACGCTTCTTATCGTAAGCAGCGCGCTCCCGGAACGCTGGGTTCTTCTACCAACGTAGTAACTGGTGAAGTGTCTCGTGAGTTCGATATCAACCCGTATTCTTACGCGTTGAGTACCTCTCGTGCCCTTGACCCGCATACGTTCTACAAACGTAACTATGCTCCGTTCAACATCCTTCATGAGTTGGATAACAACTACATGGACCTGAACGTGGCTGACATCCGTGTGCAGGCTCGTTTGAACTATAAGCCCATCACGAAAGTGGAACTGAGTGTGCTCGCAGCAGCGAAGTATTCAACAACCTCTCAGGAGCACTACATCAGAGATGACTCCAACCAGGCAATGGCATTCCGCGCGATGGATACAGCGACTATCCGCGACAGCAACTCCCGTCTCTATTCAGACCCGGACAATCAATATGCCCTGCCAGTGTCAGTGCTTCCTTATGGAGGTATCTTCAACCGCACCGACAACCGTATGTTCGGTTGGGACTTCCGTGCATCGGCACAGTATAACGATGTTTACAACGATATCCACATTGTCAACTTCTATGGTGGTTTGGAAACCAACTCTTACGACCGTCACTCTACTTGGTGGCGCGGTTGGGGTATGCAGTACAGCATGGGTGAAATTGCCAACTACGACTACCGCGTGTTCAAGATGGGACAGGAAGATGGCTCAGACTATTATACCATGAGCAACCGCCACTCGCGTAGCGCAGCATTCTTTGCTAACGCCACCTATTCTTATAAAGGACGTTACACCATCAACGGAACCTATCGTTACGAAGGTACGAACGGTCTGGGTAAGGCGCGCAGCAGCCGCTGGATGCCGACATGGAACCTTTCAGCTGCATGGAATGCACATGAGGAAACTTGGTTCGAGAAACTCCAACCTGCACTTTCTCACTTGACGCTGAAAGCTTCTTACTCGCTGACTGGTGACCGCCCTGCAGTGACCAACGCAGAAGCGATTATCCGCAGTACGACGCCGTGGCGTTATTCTACAAAGGACAATGAGGCAGGTCTGTATGTGTCCAGCACAGCTAACCCCGACCTGACCTACGAGAAGAAGCACGAGCTGAACCTCGGTTTCGAGGCAGGATTCTTGAGAAACCGCATCAACTTCACCTTCGACTGGTACACCCGTAAGAACTACGACTTGATTGGTCGTGCAGACGTGGAAGGTACCGACGGTTCACTCAGCAAATATGCAAATATCGCTGAGATGAAGTCTAATGGTATTGAGTTGAGCCTCTCTACTACAAACATCAAGACGAAGGACTTCAGCTGGACCTCCAGCTTCATTTACTCTCATACACACAATGAGGTGACGAACTTGAAGACCACCACTCGTATGATTGCCTTCTTGACTGGTAGCGGTTTTGCACGCGAAGGCTATCCTGTACGTGCACTGTTCTCTGTTCCATTCATGGGACTGAACTACGAAGGACTTCCAACGTTCCTCAATGAAGATGGTAATGTGACGGTAACAGGATTGAACTTCCAGTTGACCGATGCAGAAAAACTCGGCTTCCTCAAATATGAAGGTCCGACCGACCCGACGGATACTGGTTCGTTCGGTAACATCTTTAAATATAAAGGTTTGACACTGAATATCTTTATGACATACTCATTCGGAAACGCTATCCGTTTGGATGCTGTGTTCAGAAGTCGCTACACAGACTTAACTTCTACACCGAAAGAGTTCCGCAACCGCTGGACGATTCCTGGTGATGAGAACGTAACTGACGTTCCAGTTATCGCATCACGCCGTCAGAACTGGAACAACAGTAGCTTGAGTTATGCTTACAACGCTTACAACTACTCAAGCGCACGCACAGCAAAGGGTGACTTTATCCGTATGAAAGAAATCTCTTTGGCTTACGACTTCCCCAAGACATTGATTCAACCTCTTGGATTGTACAACTGTTCTTTGAAGTTGCAGGCTACGAACCTCTTCCTGATTTATGCTGACAAGAAACTGAACGGTCAGGATCCGGAGTTCTTCAACACCGGTGGTGTTGCCGCTCCTGTGCCCAAGCAGTTTACACTTACACTGAGATTAGGAATCTAAAAAACAAGAAACAGATATGAAAACAAGAAATATATTCTATTCTGCCGCTTTGGCGGTCGTAGGACTGGCAATGACCTCATGCGACCACTTCCTTGATACGATGCCGGACAACCGTACGACCATCGATAATGAGGAAAAAGTGAAAGGTATCCTTGTCAGAGCATATCCTACTCATGAGTATGCAGTGCTGACGGAGTACTCTTCTGACAATGTCGATGAGTTCAACAATACCAATGGTTCTGGTAACAGATGGTTCATGGAAATGGGACACTGGGAGGATATTACTGAAACTTTCAATGAGGGTCCTACTAGCCTTTGGACCGATTATTATGGTATGGCTATTAATGCCAATTTCGCACTTAAAGGAATCGAAGATTTGGGTGGACCCACCACGACATTATTAGAAGAATGTAAAGGTGAAGCGCTCGTTTGTCGTGCGTACGCACACTTTATGCTCGGCAATATCTTCTGTAAGGTGTACAGCCCTTCTACAGCAGAAACTGATTTGGGTGTTTACTACCAGTATGAAACAGTTACACCTGTTGGAACAGTGAACGAACGTGGCAACATGAAAGAACTCTACGAAAAGATCGAAGCCGACTTGTTGGAAGGTCTTCCTTTGTTGGGTGACTCTCACTACGATGTTCCGAAGTATCACTTCAATAAGAAAGCTGCTTATGCATTCGCTTCTCGTTTCTTCTTGTATTATGGAAAGTGGGAAGAGTGCATCAAGTATGCTAATCTCTGTTTAGGTGATGTGCCAAAGGCGATGTTGCGCGACTGGGTAACGTTTGCAACCTATGAGAAGTCAAGATACGGACGTCCTGTTCAATACGTTTCCTCTGACCACAACTGTAACCTGCTCCTGTCAGCTTGCTATTCACGCCTTGGTACGATGTTCGCGAACTATAGTAGCTATAAGCACTTTGCACACGGATCTTACATCAATGGTAATGAAACATTCGGTGCAGAGCATATCTGGGGAAAAGGAAACAGTTCATACATTGACGGCGGAACGAACTACTATCCCGGTGGTGACGACGTTGGTTACAACGTGGCATTCCGTTGCCCGTATCTGTTCCAATACACAGACCCTGTAGCTGGTACTGGTTACTATCGTACCATCTTCCCGATGTTTGTTGCCGACGACTGTCTCTTGGAGCGTGCTGAGGCATACATCCATCTGAAGAACTATGACAAGGCACTTGAGGACATGAACCTCTGGATGCGCAATGTAACAACTTCAAACTTAGTGTTGGACACTGATACCATTCAGAAGTTCTACAACAAGTTCGGATATAGCTATGAGATTACGCAAGAAGACCAGACGGGTATGGTTTCAACCATCAAGAAGCACCTGAATCCGAAGGGATTTGAGATTGATGCTGAGGGTAGTGTACAGGAGACCATGTTCCAGTGTCTGCTCAACATGCGCCGCATCGAGACCATGTTCCGTGGCAACCGTTGGTTCGACATCAAGCGCTTTGGTATCGAAATCAAGCGCCGTATGATGAGAAGCCACGTTCCTGGAGAATTAGTGGACGTGTTGACCTCTGATGATGAGCGTAAGGCGATTCAGATACCACAACAGGCACGTGATGCCGGTGTTACACCGAATCCGCGTTAAGTTATTACACTGTAACTATAATAATATAATGTGATATGAAAAAATATTTGATATATTCGTTACTGTTGCTGGCGGGAGCCTTTACTATGGTTTCCTGTTCAGAAGACGAACTCAGCAAGGAGAGTGTCATCATGGTTGACCAGGTTGACCAGAACCCATTCGACCTTTGGCTGAAAGCAAACTTCATCGATACCTATAATATCGAGGTTAAGTATCGCTTTGAGGATATTGAGTCTGACCATAATTACTACGTAATCCCCGCAGACTACAATCAGGCAATCAAACTTGCACATATCGTGAAGTATGCTTGTCTGGAAGCTTTCGATGAAGCATGTGGAGTTGAGTTTACACGTGCAAACTTCCCCAAACTTATCTATTTGATAGGTAACTGGGAGCATCGTAATAACGGCACCTTTGTGCTCGGTACGGCAGAGGGCGGAAAGAAAATCTTCCTCGCAGGTGTGAACTATGTGGATCGGTACACACGTACGCGTGCAAACTTGAACCACTACTATCTGAAGACCATCTTCCATGAGTTTACCCACATTCTGAATCAGACGAAGGACTATTCACCTGGGTTCAGAATGATTTCCGCATCCAACTATATCGCTGGTGAGTGGAGTGCAGGAAACAACAACACGGCATCGGTGTATCGTCCCAAAGGATTTATCTCCGGTTATGCACAGCATAGTGCAGGTGAGGACTTCGCCGAGATGTTCTCTATCTATGTGACCAACGACGAGACCACTTGGAATGGTTATTTGGAGACTGCAGGAGAAGAGGGTGCTGACATTATTGAGGCTAAACTTGAAATTGTGAAGCAGTATATGCGTGATGCATGGGGATTTGAAATGGATGACCTCCGTAGCATCGTTTTGCGCCGTGAGGCTGACGTGGCAAACCGTACTGTGGATTTGACAGACCTAACCGTAAACTAAAAAAACGAGAAAGAATATGAAAAAGAATTTGATATTATCACTGCTTCTCCTGTTGCCGGCATTCATGATGCAGTCGTGTCTGCACAATCAGGAGGACAAATTCGATGAGGTTTCTTCGCAGCGTCTGAAGGAGTATCTGCAGAAAGCCAAGAATGTGCTCACAAGTGCGGAGTACGGATGGCTCTTCGAGATATTCCCGAAGAATACGCAGGAGTATGGTGGGTATGCTTTCATCTGTAAATTCGATGAAATGACGGCAACGATTACAGCGGAACCGCTTCCCGGAACGAATGCGCCGTCGGGTACCGACGAGTGTTATTACAAGCTGGGAACGGAAGACGGACCTATTTTGATATTCGATACCTATAGCCCCATCATGCACTATTTTGCAGAGGGAACAGATAAAGTCTACCAGGCTTATGGCGGTGATACCGAGTATGTAATCGACGAGATTACTGACGATGTCATTAAAGTGCATGGTGCACGTTCGAAAAACAAGTACTATCTCTATCGTCTGACTGTTCCGGCAGATGAATATCTGGCAGCAAGGAGCGAGTTCGAGAGCGCTTATCTTGACCGGACGGATGGTTTTTACACCAGCATCACAGGTACCATCAACGGTGAGGCATTCGAAGGCGAGTTCCTGACCAGCCGTCAGATGGAATATACCGTAGGCGATGCTACTGGCTTGAGTACGAAGGCGTTTGTCTATACTGACGAAGGAATCCGTCTGTATAGTGCCATCACCATTGGCGGTGTGAAGATACGTGAGTTCAAATATAACTTTGACGACCACAGCTATACCGCTATTGACGAGGATGGCAAGGAATATCCGCTGGAGGGCTCAATCCCGCAGTGGGTGTTCAACTACGACGAGTGGGTAGGCAGCTACGAGTTCTATATCAGCAGTACATCAAATACGAAAGTAATTTCAACGATGGACGTAGAACTCGTTCCGGTTGCTGACCGCAGCGTATTGTTGATGAAAGGTGTGAATCCGAACTATGACCTCACGCTGAATTATAACAAGGCAGAAAACTTCCTTGAACTCCAGCCGCAGCTTATCGGTAAACCGCTGGCTAATGGCAATGTGGTGCTTCTGGCAGGTTGGGCTAACGGTCCTGGCTTCTTACACTATGGTCTCTATACGACAACCACGGCTTCAGGTATGAAGACCTATTGGAGCGAGGCTGATCAGATGTTTAAGTGGGTGGATAATGGTAAGTGGGGTTCTTACAAGATGAATGCCTACATCCTCTACGTATTCAATGCTAAAACCCGTGTGGGTCAGATTTCATTGAGTGGAGAGCAGGGCGCTTACGCTATTAATGGAGCTGCACGAATTTATGCAATGCATGGACTAAAACGTAAATAATTATGAAAAAGTTAATAAGTATAATCAGTATTTTCGTATGCGCGTTCGCTGTGTTCTCTTGCAGCGACGATGATATGGCGAATCCTTATGCAAGAGAATCGAGCATCTCTATCGAAAGTGCAGATGTGCTCTTCCAAGCTCCTGCATCGGAAGGTACTATCGTATGCAGTGCACCGAATGGTATCACACGAATTGAATCGTCTGCTGGTTGGTGTACAGTGCAATTGAACGGCAATGTCGTAAATGTTGTGGTAGATAAAAATTCTGAGAAACCTTCACGTTCTTGTGTCGTAAGAATCTACGCAAGCGAGAATGACTATAAGGATGTTGTGGTTCAACAGATGGGACTTGTGCTCTCTGTCAATGTAGGTAATGATTACTCTACAACGGCAGCTCCACAAACTTCAGAATTTCCTATTACCTATTCAGGAACAGACGAATTGACGGTAGAAGAGTCAACTGTAGATTGGGTTACTTATACGATTGAAGATGGTGTGTTGAAGTTGAACTTCAAAACCAACCTCACAGACCAGCCAAGAACCACAGAGGTGACAATCACTGATGGTGATATGGTGACAACAATGAAGGTGACACAAGGGGCATTCTTCTTTATTGTGAACGATGACAACGGCTATGTTACTACTAACGTTTCGTCAAAAACTGATCTCACCATTTCTACGGTAGATGGTATCGATTACTCGGTAGAAAAATCTTCTGTAGATTGGGCAACATTCAGCATCGAGAATGGACAGTTGCGTGTTGAACTGAAAGCGAACAACACAGGAAAACCTCGTCGGACGAAAGCTGTCATTACCTATGCTGGAGATCAGACGAAAGAAGTGCCTATCCTCCAAGTTGATTTAGAAAAGGATGATATGTCAGGTGAATATACTTTCTATTACGGTACTTCTGGAACGAAGACCATGGATTGTGAATTGGTAAAATCTGGTTCAGAACATGGACTGAAATTCACAGGCACACCAGAAGGAACTATTCCTGTTTCGATAAATGGTAGCACCATGAAGTTCACAAACACCGAATTCGTGGGCGATTGGAAGACTGCTTCGGTAACAACAAACCAAGCAATCGTGCTGTTGATGTATACAAATGGAAGTTCAGTATATCGTACATCAAGTACTACAAGTGTAAAACTTGAAGGTACGTTGTCTATTGATCCAAAAACGGCTGAAGTGGTTTGGACGATGAAGGGTACAGCTCCTTCGGGTTATTCCTTCCGTGCACTTCGTGTTGCAAATACCTCAGCAGGTACCTATGCAAGTATCAAAGATACAAATATCACAGCTTGGGATTATCCATCGAAGCTGGTGAAGAAGTAATAGTGTTTCATATAATTCATATAAACTCTCGATGGCAAGGGGCATTTCCGTGATGGAATGCCCCTTTCTTTTTTTGTTCCAAAGGCAGGGTGGTGTCTTATATATAATAATGTGTCGATAGATGTATCGCCCCGCAATCTTATTAACCGCAGATTCCGCTGATTACACAGGTTATTTTCTGCGGGCGGATACACCGATCCGCTTGCAGATGCTCCCCACCTCTAACCCCTCCCCTCGGCGAAGGGAGGGGAGTAAAGTTAGTGGCTTTCCTCCCGTCAGGCGCTCCCCATCCCTAACCTCTCCCCTCGGCGAAGGGAGGAAGTGAAGTTAGTGGCTTTCCTCCCGTCAGGCGCTCCCATCCCATTTTAGGGGAGGGGTTGGGGAGGGGTCCCGTCAAACAGATTCCCGTCCCCTTCCTCATTCCTCCCTTTGGGAAGGGGTGACCTGTATAAACATACGGAAAAGGGCGTATAAATATACGGTTGAACTTTCGTTTTCCAAAAGTTGAACTTTTGCGTTCTGAAAGTTCAACTTTCACCTCCTAAAAGTTCAACTTTTAGCGTGCAAAAGTTGAACTTTTGGAAACCGTGTCTTAACGTACTGAAATACAGTCGTTTGCAAATCGCCCTCCCGAACTGTCACCTATGTATAAATATACAACAGCGAAGGAATGGGAGTGCGGATGAAGAAACGGAACGCTGCCCGCAACGAAAAAATATCAAGCGTGCACGCAGATAGAAAGATACTGCAAAAAACCATTTCCTGTGGGCTGTTTTTTTAGTCGTTTTACCACTTTGTTGAGGTGCGGACAATCTTTCCGTCTGGGAAAAAACGTCCCATCAGGTTTGAAACGATGACAAAAAGTTAATGTTTTTAAACGAAATTTTGCAAAATGGGCAAAATAAGTACCAAAAAGTAATGTTTTAACCAAAAAAATTTGGAAGTTACTTCCTTTATATTTATATTTGTGCCGATTTTCGGCGAATTTATCCTCGCTTTTTATTGCCATGGTAATGCCCAAATCGCTTTCCTGTAACGGCGTTTGTTGTCATTCATCAGGCTTAACTAAGACATTAAGAAAAATAATTTAAAATATTGAAATGTTATGAAGAAAAGACTAACTATGGTTTTTGCCGGTATGTTCTTGTTGATAGGAACAGCGCTGGCGCAGACAAAAATCACGGGAACGGTCATGTCGGGCGATGATGGTGAACCCATCATCGGCGCCTCAGTTGCTGTTCAGGGAGCAGCGGGTGCAGGCGCCATAACAGACATTGACGGTCATTTTACGATCGAGGTTCCTGCAGGTAAGAAACTTGTTATCAGCTACATTGGTATGACGACGCAGACCGTCACGCCGAAGCCTGGTATGGTTATCACGCTGACTTCCGACGCCCAGCTCGTAGAGGAAGTGGTCGTGACGGGTATGCAGAAGATGGACAAACGTCTGTTTACCGGTGCTACGACAAAGATTGCGGCTGACAATACGAAGCTTGATGGTATCGCAGACGTCTCGCGTGCATTGGAGGGTCGCGCTGCTGGTGTGAGTGTGCAGAACGTGTCGGGTACTTTCGGTACAGCTCCGAAAATCCGCGTGCGTGGTGCCACTTCAATTTACGGTTCGTCGAAACCGCTGTGGGTGATCGACGGTGTGATTCAGGAAGACGCGGTGGATATGAACGCCGACGATTTGTCTTCTGGAGATGCTGTGACGCTTATCTCAAATGCTATTGCCGGCTTGAGCGCCGACGACATCGAGTCGTTCCAGATTCTGAAGGACGGTTCAGCTACCTCTATCTACGGTGCACGCGCTATGGCGGGTGTGGTTGTTATCACGACAAAACGCGGTAAGGCAGGTAAGAGCACCATCAATTATACAGGTGAGTTTACATACCGCCTGAAGCCCAACTATGGTGAGTATAACATCTCCAACTCGCAGGAGCAGATGGGTATCTATAAGGAAATGGCTGCCAAGGGATGGCTTGAATTCTCTACGTTGGCAAACAGCAGCACTTCCGGACTTTACGGAAAGATGTACAACCTGATTGCGCAGTATGATGAGACGACAGGAAAATATGGACTTCCTTATACAGATGCGGCGATGAACGCTTACTTGCAGGAAGCGGAATTCCGTAACACGGACTGGTTTGACCTGTTGTTTAAGAACAATATCGTGCAGAACCATTCTGCAAGTATCTCAACCGGTACCGAGAAAGCCAGTCTTTATGCGTCAATCTCGACCATGCTTGACCCAGGATGGACTATGGACTCGAAGGTTAACCGCTATACGGCAAACATGAACGCTTCGTTCAACCTCTCAAAGAAGTTGACGGTTTCAATCCTTACCAACGGTTCTTATCGTAAGCAGAAAGCACCTGGAACCTTGGCACGTTCTACTGACGTGGTGAGTGGTTCGGTCAACCGTTCGTTCGATATCAACCCGTTCAGCTATGCGATGAATACATCCCGAACACTGGACCCCGCTCAGATTTATACGCGTAACTATGCGCCGTTCAACATCTTTAAGGAGTTGGACAACAACTACATCGACCTGTCTGTGGCAGACATGAAGTTCCAGGGCGAATTGAGCTACAAACCGATTATGGGCTTGGAAATCCGTCTGTTGGGTGCATATCGCGTTCAGAAGACTTCACAGGAACACTTCATCCTGAATGAAAGTAACCAGGCAGAGACCTATCGTGCAGGTGTGGGTAACCCGACGATACAATATAACAACACCTATTTATATACCGACCCCGATAAACCCAACTCGCTGCCGATTTCAGTGATGCCGACGGGAGGTATCTATACACGTGACGATTACATGGTGGACCAGTTGGACTTCCGTGGAACCGTTCAATATAATAAGGTGTGGAAAGATACGCATATCATGAACCTGTTTGCCGGTATGGAGGCAAACCGCACAGATAAGGACAGAATGTACCATTCAGATTATGGCGTGGACTACAATTCAGCCCGTCTGATTACCATTACGCCAGAGTTCTTCAAGCAGGCAAAAGAAGAAGGAACAGTCCTTTCGTCATTCTCAAAGTCATGGACACGAAATCTTGCGTATTTCTTCAGCGGAAGCTATTCGTATAAAGGACGCTATACAGGTAACTTCACCTATCGCTACGAAGGAACAAACAAACTGGGACGCGCCCGTACCGCCCGTTGGTTGCCGACATGGAACATCTCCGGTGCATGGAACGTGCATGAGGAGCCGTTCTTCCAGAGATGGATGGAGCGCATCAACGGAGCAGTTTCACATTTGGGCTTGCGAGCATCCTATTCTCTGACAGCCGACAGAGGACCTTCCAGCGTGTCTAACGCCTTGCCGATATATTATTCTGACAATGCGTGGAGACCTCAGGGCGACCAGATTGAGACAGTTATCTATCTGAGCAATATTGCCAATACGGAATTGACATACGAAAAGAAACATGAGCTGAATATCGGTTTCGACGCAGGTTTCTTGAAAAACCGTATCAATCTTAACTTTGATATCTATTGGCGTAACAACTACGACTTGATTGGATATATCCAGACACAGGGAGCCGGAGGTTTCATCGACAAGCTTGCCAACGTGGCAACGATGAAGTCGCATGGTGTGGAGTTAACCTTGTCAACTCATAACATCCGCACGGATGATTGGCGATGGGACACCGACTTGACATTCTCTTATGCAGCAAATGAGATTTCCGATTTGAAGTCGCGTTCAAATGTAATCAGTCTTGTCAGTGGAACCAGCAGCAACCACTTCCGTCAGGGATATCCCGTGTCGGCATTGTTCTCAATTCCGTTCGTCGGGCTGAATGACGAAGGTATTCCGGTTGTCATCAACCAAGATGGAAACCTGACAACGACAGATATCTATTTCCAGGAATATGAGAAACTGGACTTCTTGAAATACGAAGGTCCGACAGAACCAACTATCACCGGTGGTTTGAATAACACCTTGAAGTGGAAGAACTGGCGTCTCAACGTCTTCCTGACCTATTCTTTCGGAAACAAATTGCGTCTTGCACCGACATTCTCTTCTGTTTATTCAGACATGTCGGCAATGCCGAAGGAATTTAAGAACCGTTGGGTACAGTCGGGAGATGAGAATATCACCGATATCCCCGCTATCGCAAGCCGTCGCCAGTATCGTAGCATCAACTATCTGGGATACGCTTATAATGCATACAACTATTCTACAGCCCGCGTGGCTGACGGTGGATTTATTCGCCTGAAGAATGTGTCTCTTACCTATGATGTTCCTCGTACGTTTGTCACCAAGCTGGGATTGAGCCATGCTTCCCTGAAGTTGGATGGCACCAACCTCTTATTACTCTATGCGGATGATAAGTTGAATGGTCAGGATCCTGAATTCGTGAATTCAGGTGGTGTGGCTACACCAATGGCTAAGCAGTTTACATTCACACTACGTCTTGGAATATAATAATGATTTATCTGAAATATATTAATGAAAAGAAATATGAAAGCGATTAGATTTGTAACTATAGCATGTTGTTCTATTGCAATGTTGATGTCCTCATGCACCGACAGTTTCTTGGATAAAGTTCCAGACGAGCGTGTTGAGCTGATTAACGAAGATCAGGTTCTTCAGCTGTTGGGTACGGCTTACTCTACAGGAAACTATGGCTGGGTATGCGAGGCTTCCAGCGATAATATAATAGACATCAATGCACCGTATAGAGCAACTCAGAGTAACGGAACACAGGTTGACGTGCGTTTCAACCTTACTTCTTACAATCGTATGGATGAGGAGTTGTATTGTTTCGAACCCGTAAAATCTTCAACAGGTAATGATTCACCGTCTTCTATCTGGGAACGTGGATATAAGGCTATTGCCGTAGCAAACCACGCCATTGAGATTCTGGATCGCCTCAAGGAAGAGAACGGTGGGGTAGAGACGAAAAAGATGACAGCAGCGTATGGGGAAGCATACATGACCCGTGCCTACCATCATTTCATCCTCGTGAATATCTTCTCACAAGCCTATAAGGACGATGCTGCCAGTCAGAAAGACCTTGGTGTTCCTTATGTGACAACGCCGGAAGACCGCGTGTTGGTTTCTTATGACCGTAGCACCGTGACAGAGACCTACAACCGGATAGAAGAAGATATGCTTAAAGGTCTTGAGCGCATCAACGACGTTTACTATGCAAAACCTAAATGGCATTTCAATATAAATGCCGCCCACGCTTTTGCTGCCCGCTTCTATCTCTACAAACGCGAGTATGACAAAGTGATAGAGCATGCCAATGCCGTTTTGGGCGAAGGAACAGCCAATCTTCCATCAATGCTGATGAATCTTGAAGGCTTTGATGATGCAACGACCGTGACGGACCGTGCCGAAATATGGCAGGGACCAACTGAGCCTAACAACCTGTTGCTCGTTGCCACCTATTCCTTGCAGTGGAGACGCTCTGTGGGATATCGTTTCGCAACGGCAGGAAATGCACTCCGCGACATCTATGGTCACTTAGGTCCCAACTGGACATATTACTGGTATCCTACGGCAGGTATTGCGGACGGATATTTCTGGGATGGAAACAGCGACCACGGATATAAGAGCTCACGCATTGCCGAACGCTTCGAATATTCAGACAAGGTGGCAGGTATCGGTTATGCACACATTATTCGCCGAGAACTTACTTGCTCAGAGCTGTTGCTTAACCGCGCAGAAGCAAAGTTGTTGGGAAATCATGACATTGACGGCTGTGTAGAGGATTTGATTGCTTATGAGGAAAGCCGTCAGTCATATTCGGAAAAGACCAAGGCAAGTAGAGCCACAGGATTGCGCCCGCTGACCAAGGCAAACATCGAAAGCTGGTATATCAACCCCGAACATAGTAATACGTTCCTGAACTGGGATTTCACGCAAAACATGAGTTCCAGTTTCGTTATCCCCTCTGATGTGACCGTGTACATGAACTGTATCAACGACATGCGTCGTTATGAAACAGCATGGATGGGACTCCGTTTCTTCGACCTGAAGCGTTTCGGAATGGAGATTGTGCATACGTTCGGTCCTGATGCAATCGAATACCGATTGGCATGGAATGACCCACGTCGGGCGATAGAACTTCCTCAGGAAGTGTTGATGGCAGGCTTGGAGTCTTCTCAACCGGAAACAGTTACTCCGGGTGACGGAAACAACTCCACTGCTGCAGATAATAAGGTTCAAAAAAAATAAATATAGAAGACCATGAAAAAGCTAATAATTTATTCCATAGTAGCTCTGTTGTCTTTCAATGTGGCATCATGCTCTGACGATGATTTGGGAGCTACAATCTTTGATACGACAGAGTATCCGTTAGATAGAACCGTGTTTACTTTCCCGCTTGATACGTTCCTGAAAGTAAACTTCCAAGAGCCATACAACCTGCGCTACCTGTACAAGTTGCAGGATATCGGTTCCGATATGGACTATAACCTGATTCCATGTTCTTATGAGCAGAGTGTCAACCTGGCTGTGCTCAACAAGTATCTTTGGTATGACGTATATAAGAAAATCGTAGGCGAACAATTCTTGAAGAAGTATAGTCCGCGCGTGATTCACTTGATTGGCTCACCAGCCTACAACCCGACTTCCGGTACGATAACGCTGGGAACGGCAGAAGGTGGTCTGAAGATTACACTTTACAATGCAGAGAATCTGACTCCCGACAATCTGGAGATGACCAACGAGTATTTCTTTAAGACGATGCACCATGAGTTTGGACACATCCTCAACCAGAACGAGAATCGTCCGACAGAGTTCGACCTGATTTCAAACACCTTCTACAACACCGCCGGTTGGCAAGACACGCCAGACTCAGTGGCGTTGGGACAGGGATTTGTGTCTAAGTATGCCTCTTCTCAGGCACGTGAAGACTGGGTTGAAGTGATTGCCAACTACATCGTGAAAGACACCGTCACATGGGAGAACATGTTGAATGGTGCAACGAAGAGCTGGGAATTGGCAACCGACGTGCCGGCAGAGCGTTTTGCAAGCTATTTCGTGAATGGGACAACCAGCGTTGATGCCGATCCTACAACTTGGAGACTGAAGCCCGGAATCCATCGCGACTCTGTCGGCTACTGGCACCGGAACGGAACAACCAGTGGCGATGTCGTAGCCACCTATCAGGTCGTGCGTAAATATATCCAGCGCGATGCCAGTGGCTATGCCGTGCCTGATGCAGAAGGAAACATCGTCTATCTGAGCATTGTTGATAAAACCAATCAAGAAAACGGACGTGACGTGATTCTGAAGAAGTTGCAGATGACCCGCGAATGGCTGATGGAGCGTTTCAATTACGACCTGGATGCCGTGCGCTATGAGGTACAGCGTCGTCAGTATATGCATGACGATAATGACAAGCTGATGCTTGACGAAGAAGGAAAGCCAGTCAATAAGCTGACCTATGTTCGCGCTGACGGTACGACACTGTTGGAGGAATTACGCCAAGAAGTTGAGAAATATAAGGCACTGATGCCTTGATGATTGGAGCATATTTGTTTAATAGATTAAATTTAAAGAATAACAGAATATGAAAAAAACATTGTCATTGTCACTGCTTTTCTGCATGGCGCTGCTCTTTTCAGGATGTGTAGGTGAAGAGAAAGACCTCTTTGATAGTACTGCGGCAGAGCGCCTGCAGCAGACGCAGAAGAAATATACAGAATATCTTGAAGGTACGACTTGGGCGATGGAGTATTATCCCATTGTTTCTTATACCGCACCGAAAGGCTTGGGTTACCTGATGCTTGTCCGTTTCAACGATAACGGAACGGTGAACATCGGAATGAAAAACTCAGTCAGTGGTAATCAATATGTTGAAGACACCTCTTTGTGGGAGGTGATTACAGACCAGGGCATGGTGCTCTCGTTCAACTCCCACAACAATGTGTTGCACACCTTCTCCGACCCGGGACTCCTTTCCACAGGTACGGGATATGAAGGCGACTATGAGTTTGTCATGGTCAATGTGCCAGAGGATGGAGAGTATGTGATGCTTAAAGGAAAGAAACGCGGTACTTATATCCGTCTCACCCGCTTGCCATATGACACGGATTTCGAGACCTATCTCACCGACCTTGAGCAGTTCAAGAACCGTTGCTTTGGCTCGACCTTCCCGAACTTTGCGCAGCTGAACATGGGAGAATATCACTATTATATGAAAAGTGTAAGTTCGGGAATGCCTGAGACCTATCCCGTAGGTGGCGACGCAATCACCGAGACGACAGTTCACCCATATCTCCTTACGCAGAAAGACGGAAAATACTATTTCCGCTTCCGTGAAACCTATATCATGAGCGACGAGGTGCAGCAGCAGGAATTCGTTTATGATGAGGAGGCAGATGTGTTCCGTGGAACAGAAAATGCTGAATATACAATCTCCGGAGAAGATGCAGGAGGATTCTTCCTGCGCAAGATGGTTGAGAACGGACAGAGCTGGACGATGACGGCATCTTCCTCTATGTCTGACAAGATGAAAACGTATATCACTGAGTTGAGTACGCAGTATGCTACCAAAAGATTTACGTTCAACAATATAGTCTTCTTGTACGACTCATCAGAAGATACGTTCAAGTGCAGAATCGTCTATCGTGCAGCGACGGCTCCGCGTAACCGAACAGACATCTTCAACTTCACAGGAACGCAAGACGATGCAACCCACGTGACACTGGGCTATGTCGGTCCGGCAAATACTGCTGCAGAAACCAATTATGGGCAGTTCAGCGCACTGGTAGATTTGATGAATCTCCTGTCTCAGCAGTTTGTCGTATCTCCTGAAGGTGGCAACAACTTCAACATGAACAAAGTCCGTCTGACAAGTGCTTCAGACCCAGACATCTGGTTCGTCTTGTAAAAAAGCAGATGGCAAAATCTTTAATATAATTATATTTATTGTTTAACTAAAACTTTACCATTATGAAGAAATCTTTACTGTTAATGGCTGCATTATTCGTCGCATCGATGGGTTTTGCACAGCAAGTGAGCAAGATTGAAAAGTCCTCTCTCAAGGACGCTCATAAAATGATGCCTGTCTTGTCAGCAGAAAGCGCTGCAAACGAAAAAGAGGCAACTCTGTTTTCAAAACCGCGTAAGTCCGTTGCAAACGGATGCTACTACTCTCGTCCGATTGGAACGTACTATAGCTTTAGTACGGGAGCTACCTATTTGAATATTCCCGCGTGGGGTGCGCTCTTTATGAACCGTTGTTCTGCAGCTGTGAAACCAACGTCTGTATGGCTCAATAATGCAGGTAATCCTTATACATCGGGTATGGACGATGACAACAACTATGATCTTTCCCTTTATCCGAGTGATTATGTGTGGTATCTGCCGCAGATTACTGCTGCTGATTGTGATACCTTCCGTCTGGGAAATGCTACAGCCAATCGCTATGCCGTAGTTGCTGACTCAATTGCTACAGCGCTGCTCCATGTGGATTTGAAGAATACAGGATTCTATTCTGCAAAGTTCTCTGACGGAGGCTATGCTTTCGGTAGCGGTGACGCAATGAAAGTGGAGATTAATGCTGAAACGAAGGACAGTATCACCGTGACGAAGGACAAGTATTTTATCTTCTTCGACAAACCCGCAAAGCCGTTCTATCTGAAGGAACTCTTCTTCCGCGTGGCTTCCAACAGTGGCTCTTACATTGCTGACGGTGTTTCGATGAAGGCAGAGATCTATACTAGTCCGGACCCTACCACATTGGGTAACCCGACTTCTGCAGTCAACTCTCTCGGAGAGAAATTGGCAACGTTCACTTTCACCAAGGATAATATTGACACATCTTATGGCGGTCTCACCATTTTCAACGATGAAGTGGATGATTTCGGAAGTCCGATGCCGGTGATTCTGACCGAGCCGTTTGTTGTTGTTGTCAGTGGCTTTGCACAGGAAGGTGTCGATATGGGATTCCTCTGGACACAGCCTAACAAAAATCCTGTTCCGGAAGAGCGTCCTTTCCCGACGGTATATGAGTATGTGAAGGAAGACGGAACTGCATATAGCTATGGTTGGAGAAACTTCGTAAGCGGTCGTATCGACCATATTATCTGCGGTCTGAACGGTATGTGGGATGTCATTAGTGTAACTCCTCTGTTCTTTGACATGACGGCTCCTGTAGAGGGAGGTAATATCGCTACGACTGAAGGTGGCGGCACCGATGGTACTGTTCACTATGCTTCTTTACAGTTTTCCAGCACATTGCCTATCGAGTCAACATGGACTGGCGAGGAAGGATTTGAGAACTATTACATCGATGAGCTGCCAACATGGCTGTCGCAGGTTGATCTCTATGACTGGTCACAAGTTCCAGAAGCAGGTGCGGCTGGTAACTATATATATCAATACGGATTTGTTATAGAGGCAGAACCGCTTCCAGCTGGTGTAGAGGGACGCAAGGCAACCATCCGCATCCTCAGCGATAAGGGTGG
>Ga0256405_10004761_pt1 | contig 24791 bp, 18 predicted proteins | sample RumenRJG_02DNA_FD_189096 | JGI IMG/M metagenome (GOLD analysis project Ga0256405, IMG submission 189096) | Bovine rumen microbial communities from Lethbridge, Alberta, Canada - RJG_02 | ecosystem: Host-associated > Mammals > Digestive system > Stomach > Rumen | place: Canada: Alberta... | reverse complement strand
CGCAGTGCGATCGAGAACGCCGCCTCCGTCTCCTCCATGGTGCTGACGACCGAGAGCCTCGTCGCCGACATCCCGGAGAAGAATCCTCCGATGCCCGCCGGCGCTCCCGACATGGGCGGCATGTACTAAGTTGTAACTTTTCAGAGTAATTTCAAAGATTTTTTGTCAAAAGCATCTATAATAAGTAATTTTTTGAAGTAGTTTGGAGGCCGTGTACCAACGGTTTACCAAAAACACCAAAAAGCGCTTGACTATGCATTGAGGCCGGTGCCGTAAAAAAGCACCGGCCTTTTTGTTTTTCCTCCACCCTGCTCCCTTGCAACAGAAAGCTGAAGATTGCTTCTCAGTAATCGGTTCTTGAAAGACTAACTATTAAAAGTCAAGCCCCAAAGTGGGACTGAATGTGAATTGGTGAATAGCGAAAAAAGGGTATAACAAACCGAGCGTCCAGAAGGGCGCTCTGAATGAAAAGCACAAGGAAAGGTTAAGCGGGCTGAAAGGCCTTGCCGGATGTTTGTAAGACGAAGATCAGCCGCACGAGCTTCTTGGCTGCGTGAGAGATAGCTACATTGTAATGCTTGCCCTCGGCTCGCTTCTTGGCGAGATAAGCCTTAAAGGACGGTTCCCAGATACAGACGTATTTTGTGGCATTGAAAAGAGCGTAGCGAAGATATCGCGAACCTCGTTTCTCCATGTGAGCGTAAGCACCCGTAGCTTTAAGCTTGCCGGATTCGTAAGTAGACGGTGAGAGGCCGGCATAGGCCAGGAGTTTGTCCGGCGAGTCAAAGCGCGAGAAGTCGCCGATCTCGGCCAGGATCATAGCACCCATGCGGTATTTAATACCAGGGATAGTAAGGATCGGCGGAGCCATTTCATCTACAAGGGCCTTGATGGCGGTCTCGATCTCGGCAATCTCTTCGTCCAGCTCCCGGATCAAGCGGATGTTGTGCTGAAGCTCAAGAGACTTGGCGGGCATAGCGGAGCCAATGGAACGTCGAGCTGCCTCGCGGATCTCAACAGCTTTCTCGCGGTCGTAACGGCCTTTTGAGGCGTCGGAGAGGATGGTCTTGAAGTGCGTCAGATGGGCGTCGGAAATCTGCCTGGCGCCGGGAAACTCGCTGAGCATAGCATAAACGGATGCCATGTGCAGCGTCGGCACCAGCGTTTCCAGCTCGGGGAACAGGATATTGACCAGGCGGGAAACGGATTGTTTGAGTCTGGCTCTGTCTTGAACCTTGTCAAATCTGTATCTTGTAAGTGACTTTAGCTCTTCGTTGTGGTATGCTGTGTCTGTGTAGGACTTGAGGTCCACATCAGACATGAGCATAGACGCAATCGTCCGAGCATCAATACGATCTGTTTTGGTTTGACGAAGACTGAGACTCTTCCGGTACAGATTGGTGTGCAGAGGGTTAATGAGATAGGTGTGCAGACCGTTCTCAAGAAGAAACCCGAGGATGTTGTAGCTGTAGTGTCCGGTAGCCTCAAGCCCTACTTTTATGTTGTCTGTCAGACGGGTGCAAGACTGTATCCGCTGCAGCAGAGTCTCAAAGCCGTCTCGGTTGTTGGCGATGGTGAACACATCGGCCAGCACTTCACCTTCTGAGCTAAGGATGAAGCAGTCATGCTTGTCCTTCGCCACATCGATTCCAACGCAAACCATGATGATACCTCCAGGGTAAAGATTTATGATGCTGCATCCACAGAACACTTTGCCTTGTAACCTTGTTCCACATAAACCGTCTGGCGGTATCTAACTGATTAACAAAACTGCAAAGGGCTGCGGTCGGAGCCTTTCAAGAACCGTCTATGCGGTAGGAGCTTGTACCAATCCACAGCATCCCTTGCAGTGTAGCACATGACCTTGGAGTGGGTCACTAAAAACTACTACTCTATAATACAAGGAGCATCTTTAATGAATCCCCATCAAAAGAAATTCGTGTCGCAAACGGAAGCTGTTTTCTCTTTCCTGAATGACCGCGGAATTCAGATCCCGTGTGAGCAAGAGCTTTCTGAAAAAGAAGATAGAGAAATGGCATTTAATTAAGAAGAAGGCCTATCACAATACTGAACTCTTGCTGAAGAATTATCGAAACATTCTCCGGCAGCTCGACTGTGAAGTGGATACCATCGCGGCTGAGCTGGATGTTCCGTTGAAAGATATTGATGCTCTACTCAGCAGGGTTGATGCTGCAATCGGAATGGATGACCGCCGGATTGAACGTCGGTTGGAGCGGCTGTCAAAAACGCGAAAGCTCTTGGATCGTGTAAATGAAGTATTGACCGTTCTCAAAGAAAAGCCTGGTAATGGTGATTTGCTCTATCAGATCATCAGCTTGTCGTATATTTCCCGCAGTGAAATGCGTCAATGTGAAATCATAGATCAACTGAATAAAGCGATACGAAAAACAGCAAAAGAAAGCCATAGATGTTATTCCGGATTTGACTGCTCCTGACGGGCATGCCGCAGCCCTCCTTTCTCAGCTTGACTTCAATAATATATTAAAAAGATTATAACACAGCTTTTTTCACTATGCCCCACACGAACAGATAGTTTGGCATTCTGCGAACTTTATGAAAAAAACGGCCTCACAATCATCTGCACATCTGTACCAGCGCAAACAATATTGAGTCCGTTCTCTTTTACGATTGATTATATGATTTTTGATAGATCCCGCCGATTATATACGAGCGCTCGAACCTCCATGACATTTCCGATCACAACATAGAATACGAAATAGTTCTTTACCGGAATCGCATAGTAGGTATGTTCACGGTCCCGCTTGGATGGAAAGGGCTGAAAAGCTTCCGGCGCTTGCAGGCGTTCATAGATTGCGGCCTCGACCGCATCAATGAAGTTGTCCGCGGCGATAGGGTTTTTCAGCCGCTCAGAGATATAAAAACCGTCTCACTCAGTTGTTCCTCAAACAGCGGAAGGATCCGCAGTTCATAATGCCTTCTGTCCATGAACGCCTTTCCGCACACGGCTGAACACTTCATCGGCTGTGTAACGCACGTCGGACATGGCAGCGGCTTTATCTGCCTCATCCAAGGCCAGCTCAATGCCGTCTGTCAGAGCCGAATACTGCTCCAGACTCATGACCACCATAGAACCGTAACCGTTCTTTGTGAGAAAGACCGGCGCGCCTGTGCTCATGACTTCTTCCTCAATCTCCGGATACTTGTTCCTCAGATCGGATACCGGACGAATATTGATCATCTTGACCCCTCCTTTTCTATCAGAATTCTATCACAACTTTATCATATGTGCAAGAGGGACTTTTATTCTCTTCAAGGGCGGTCTTATCTGCCCGGCCTTTTCAAAAAAGTGCAGCGACTGAAATCATCCGTCCATCCGTACTTGTGTCCCGCTGTCATGTTTTTTGAAATCGACCTGTCATGCCATTAGCCTGCTTTTTCGCTTTTTCCTCATAATATTCATGGAGGGACAAACAAATCGTCCCTACTATCAATCATGAGGAGGATTGCATACGCACTCCGATTACGATTTCGTCGAGCACGCCTTCCATGAAGCGCTTAGTATGTGACGGATTGATATTAAGTGTGTTTTACGCAGGTTTTCACGCATTTTGCCCGTAGAGACCCGTAGATTTTCGTAGAAATGCGTAAGGTCCGCTTCTCACTTTTTTAACTATTCATCCGCATTTATGCTTTTTATAATTCGTTTTTATGTGTTTTATCAACTTTTATGCCATCTTGAGAAACCATGGAGCATCAGGGCGGCATGTACTGATCTCAGGCGAAAAAGCCATGAGAAACAGGCGCTTTTCGGCTTAGGGCTGCCCTTGCCTGCACCAGCTTTACACCAAAAGCGTTCCGTATGAAAAGAGATCCCCCGGGGAATGAGCAAACGCTCATCCCCCGGGGGATTTTTCGTCTCGGGTCAATGGCTGAAATGCTATGGCGGGCAATGGCTCCCGCATCGTTTTTTGTTTCAAAGCATTCCCGGATGATTTTCGCTTTTTTCTTTGCAAATCAGAGAATCCCCTGCTTTGACGCGCGGCTGCTTTTCGGGTATGATAAGAGAGTGAAAAACTATTCCGGAACAAAGGAGGGTAGTTAGTATGCTTTCTGTCGCAAAGGTGTTTCAAAACCACATGATCCTGCAGCGAAGCAAGCCCATTCGCATCTGGGGAACGGCGGAACCGAATACCCGGGTGACGGCTGTACTCGACGCCGCAAGTGTCTCCGTTTGCGCGGATGCGGACGGAAGCTGGATGCTGGAATTGCCGCCGCAGGAGGCAGGCGTCGGAAGCGTTCTGCGGATTAAGAGCGGCAGCGAGCAGATCGAGCTGACGGATATTGCCATCGGCGAGGTCTGGCTTGCCGGCGGGCAGAGCAATATGGAATTTCACATGAAGTTTGACCGGGATTATGACGCGGTGCTCTCCGCGGGTAAATTCCGGGATACCCGGTTCTTCGACGTGCCGGAGATCGCCTATGACGGCGAGGAGAAGGATTTTGACTATTCCCGGTTCGGTCTCTGGCGCAGGGCGACGCCGGAGGATCTGGGCTATTTCTCGGCCGTAGGCTGGTATTTCGCCGACCGGATCGGAGAAGAGCTGGACGTGCCCGTCGGTATCATCGGCTGCAACTGGGGCGGGACCATGGCTTCCGCCTGGACAGACCCCGCGTATCTGAAGAACACCGAGGGCGCCGTGTGGCTGAAGGAATATGAGGACAACCTGCCCCGGGATCTGAACGCCTATGAGGCGGGCTTCCGGGCCAACCCCAACAACAATCGCACCATCATGCTGGACGATCCCATGAACATCAAGACGATGCGGGACGGTCTCAGCTGGGAAGAGCAGGCTGCCTTTGCACAGCAGATCCTGACGATGGCCGGAGCGAAGGATGCTGATGAGCTCGTCAATTACGGTCCCAAGAGCGAGCAGAATCCCGGCGCGCTCTATCACCATATGCTCAAGACCGTTGCACCGTATTCCCTCCGCGGCGTGATCTGGTATCAGGGCGAGAGCGACGACCGCCACCCGGAGGTTTACGCCACGGTGTTTTCACAGATGATCCGCTGCTGGCGGGATCTGTGGGGCGAGGAGCTGCCTTTCCTGTTCGTGCAGCTGGCGCCCTTTGAGAAATGGCTCATCGCGAGCGGCAAGGCCTTCCCCACGCTCCGCCGCCAGCAGGAGCAGGTCAGCAAGACCGTCCCCAACACTTGGATGGCCACCAGCGGCGACGCCGGTATGCAGTGGGACATCCACCCGAAATGTAAAAAGCCCATCGGACAGCGTCTGGCGCTGCTGGCGCTTGGGCATGTATACGGCAAAGACCTCCTGTGCGACGCGCCGGAGCTGCTGCGGACAGAAAAGAGAGACGGCGACCTTTTCCTTCACTTTGCCCACGCGGAGGGGCTGTATTTGAACGGCGAGCTGTTCGATACGTTGGAGCTGCTGGATAAAGATGACCGCCCTGTGAAAGCGGACGAAGCAGCGCTTGACGGCGACACGCTGATCCTCCGTGGCTGCGGCAGCGCCGTCACGGTCCGCTATGCCCAGACCCCCTACTTTCGCGCAAGACTGTTCAATGCCGCTGGGATTCCGGCCAAACCCTTCGAAACGAGCGTTTGAAAAAGGAGTACGCTATGGAACAAATTTTCAATCCCTATCTCCCGCTGTGGGAATACATCCCCGACGGAGAGCCCCATGTTTTCGGCGACCGCGTCTACATCTACGGCTCCCACGACCGGGCAAACGGAAAAGTCTACTGCGAGCAGCACTATCAGGTCTGGTCGGCCCCGGTGGACGATCTGCACGACTGGCGCAGTGAGGGCTTGAGCTATCTGCGTATGCAGGATCCGTCCAACGCGGACGATATCCTGCAGCTCTGGGCACCGGATGTGACGCAGGGGCCGGATGGTCGCTATTATCTTTACTACTGCTTTTCTTTCTACCCCGAGATCGGCGTCGCGGTCAGCGACACACCGGCCGGCCCCTTCTCCTTCTATGGCCATGTGCACTATTCGTCTGAGATCCTGGGCGGCAAGACCGTGCAGGAGGGCATGGTATTCGACCCAGCTGTGCTGACGGACGACGACGGGCGGGTCTATCTCTACTACGGCTTTGCTCCCGCCTGCGAAAAGGAGCTGATCCTCCCGCAGTTTACGGAGGAGGAGATCGCCGCGATGCCGGAGGAGGATCAGCGGGCCATCCGCGGGATGCTTTCGACGAAGTTCGGCGAGGATTCCATGGTCGTGGAGCTGGAGAAGGACATGCTGACGGCGAAAGAGCTGCCCCGTCCGCTGATTCCCGGCGGGCACCACACTGCGGGCACTGGCTTCGAGGGCCATGGCTTCTTTGAGGCTTCCTCGATCCGCAAGATTCGTGGGAGATATTACTTTGTCTATTCCAGCCACAAGAGCCACGAGCTCTGCTATGCCGTCAGCGACCGGCCGGACGGCGGCTTCTGTTACGGCGGAACGATTGTCTCCAACGGCGACATCGGGCTGAACGGCAGAGAAACGCCGGTCTATCCCTTGGGCAATAACCACGGCGGACTGGTGGAGATTGGCGATGCGCTGTATATCTTCTACCATCGGCAGACCAACGGCACGGAGTTTTCCCGTCAGGGCTGCGCCGAGCGGGTGGAGCTTCTTCCGGACGGCAGCATCCCCCAGGCGGAGATCACCAGCTGCGGCCTCAACGGCGGGGCGCTGGCGGCCTCGGGCGTCTATCCCGCGGCCATCGCCTGCCATCTCACCGACCCGACGGTGAAAAACGCCATCGACTATTCCGACCCGGCCATGAAAGAGCAGATATGCGTCACCGAGCGGGAGAACCTGAGCTTTGTGACCAACATCCGCGACAGGGCAGTCGTCGGCTATAAGTACTTCCGCTTCACCGAATCTGCCGCGCTGGCGCTGGAGCTGCGGGGCAGCTTTCGCGGCAGCGTGACGATCTCGCAGCGCGAGGACGGCTCGCTTCCCATTGGGAGTATTGAACTTGACCTGTCCTCCCCCGTCTGGCAGCTGCTCACAGCCGCCATCTGTCCGGAGGCGGGCGAGGGAGCGCTGTATCTGCACTTTTCCGGCGAAGGCGCGCTGGACATGAAGTCCATTGCCTTTTTGCCGTAACAAGGAGGACGCCATGAAACGAGTATCTTTCTGCGACAACTGGACCTGCAACGGCAGCGCCGTCGTCATCCCCCATGACGCCATGCTGCACGGCGAGCGCTCTGCAAACGCGCCCAGCGGCAGCGCCGGCGCTTACTTTTCCGGCGGGAGCTACCGCTATGAGAAGCATTTTGCACGCCCGCAGGCGGAGCACGTCCTGCTGCAGTTCGAGGGCGTCTATAAGAACGCAAAGGTTTATCTCAACGGCCAGTTTGCCGGAGGAACGGCCTATGGCTATCTGCCCTTCTTCATTGAGGCGGATCCCTTCCTGATCGATGGGGAGAATGTGCTCTGCGTCGAGTGTGAAAACCTCGACCAGCCGGATTCCCGCTGGTATTCCGGCGCGGGGATCTACCGCCCGGTCTGGCTCTGGACGGGGCCGAAGGAGAGCATCGCCCCGGAGAGCGTGCGCGTCAGCACCCTTTCCCTTGACCCGGCGGTCATCCGTGTGGAGAGCGAAGAGGAGATCCGCTTTACGGTGGAGGGAATCGTCGGCAGCGGCACGGATTTCACGCTGACGATCCCCGACGCGAAACTCTGGAGCGAGGACAGCCCCTCGCTTTATACCGCTCGCGTGACGAACGGCTTTGATGAAACGGAAGTCACCTTCGGTATCCGTACGATCAGCTGGAGCGCGAAAGGGCTCTTTGTAAACGGGAAAGAGACACTGCTGCGCGGCGGCTGTCTGCACCACGACCACGGCGTCCTCGGTGCGGCGACCTTTGACGAGAGCGAGCTGCGCCGGGTCAAGAAGCTGAAGGAGGCGGGCTTCAACGCCATCCGCTCGGCGCACAATCCCTGCTCCCGCGCGCTGCTCGACGCCTGCGACCGGCTCGGCCTGTACGTCATGGACGAGGGCTGGGATATGTGGTATTCCCACAAGAATCCCTATGACTATGCTGCCTATTGGCGGGAGAACCACTTCTACGATCTCGAGGCCCTGGTGCGGCGGGACTTCAACCATCCCTCCGTGCTGCTGTACTCCATCGGCAACGAGGTCTCCGAGCCGGCCTGGGATGAAGGCGTCAAGGCGGCGAAGGAGATGGTCGCCGCACTGCATCGGCTCGACCCCACCCGCCCCGTCACAGCGGGCATCAACCTCGCGATCCTCCTGCAAAGCGCCCAGGGCAAGCCCTTCTACGGCGAAGACGGCGGCGCGGAGAGCGCGATCCCCGGCGCGGAGAGCGGTGAAATGAACAGCACCAAATTCAACGAGATCACCGCCATGGTCGGCACCGGGATGAACCACGCGGCCGACGGCGAGGACGCCGACCGCATCACCTCTCCCGTGCTTGATGCGCTGGATATCGCGGGCTATAACTACGCCTCCGGCCGATATCTGCTGGAAAAGGACAAGCATCCCGACCGCGTCGTCGTCGGCAGCGAGACCTTCCCCCAGGATCTGGCGAAGAACTGGGCGATGGTGAAGGAGCTCCCGTATCTGGTCGGCGACTTTATGTGGACGGCATGGGACTATCTGGGCGAGGCCGGGATCGGCGCCTGGGCCTATACGCCGGACGGCGCGGGCTTCAACAAGCCCTACCCCTGGCTGCTCGCGGACAGCGGCGCCTATGACATCCTCGGCAACCCGACGGGCGAGCTCTTCTGGGCAAGCGCGGTCTGGGGCCGACTCAATAAGCCCGCGATCTGTGTGCAGCCGATCAATCATGACGCAGCCCCTGCGAAGGCGGCCTGGCGCGGCACCAACGCGATCCCCTCATGGGCGTGGCGGGGCTGCGAAGGGCGCACAGCGACCGTGGAGGTCTATACCGGCGCCGCTCGTGTGGAGCTTCTGCTCAACGGCGCGTCTGCCGGGAACAAGGCGGTCGAGGACTGCCGCGCCGTGTTTGAGCTGTCCTATGCCCCCGGCACGCTGACGGCCGTGAGCTTTGACGAGCAGGGCAGCGAGCTTGGCCGCTCCGCGCTTTGCTCGGCCAGGGGTGAGCTGCACATCGGCCTCCACCCGGAGGTGCAGTCGGCGCGTCCCGGCGAGATCGTCTATGTGCCCGTCGCCATCGAGGACGCCGACGGCGTCATCGAGCGCAATGCCGACCGCCGCCTTTCGATCCGTGTGGAAAATGGAACGCTGCTCGGCTTCGGCAGCGCCGCGCCCCGCACGGAGGAGCGCTATGACAGCGGCAGCTTTACCACCTATTACGGCCAGGCGCTGGCCGTCGTGCGCGCGGAAAAGCCGGGAGAGTTGGTCCTTTCCGTTAGGGATCAGCGGCTCGTGATCCCCGTTTTCGAATGAAGTAAACACGAAAAACAGCATAAAGCAAGGACGGACAGTTGCGAAAACTGTCCGTCCTTGCTTTTTTGTTTTCTTTACGACTTGCAGAGCGCGAGCTTGGCGTACATGTCCTCAAAGATGAAGCGCACGTCCACAAAGTCATAGACGCGGATCTCTTTTCCTCCCGGATTCGGCAGATACCGCATATCGTCGGCAAGGAGCGGCGCTGTTTCCGTGTGGAAGTTACCGCGCCAGCCGCACTGGAGCAGCACGCCGACCACTGGGGAATCGCCCAGACACCAGTTTTCGCCTTTGCGCAGCTCATAGGGCTCCGCGCTGTGGAGATTATAGTCCTCCATTTGCTCGTAAAGATACCGTCCTACCTTGCCGCAGGGGCGTACCCGCGCCGCAAGCTCCGCCATCGTGACCTCCATGGCGCAGTAGACGTTGACAGGGATCTGCCAAACCGCGGCCTTCGAGGCCATCACAACACGCGCGGCGGCCACGTCCTGCATCAGATTGAATTCTCCGCCGCCCGCGGGATAGGGCATGCCGCCGATCCAGACGACCGTCATCTTTTCCGCAATTTCCGGGCAGCGGTTCAGCGCGGCGGCAATATCGGTCAAAGCACCCTGTGCGGTGACATACAGCGGCCGGGGATCGTCCCGCAGGGCTTCCCGGATCAGAAAATCCACGCCCTCACTGTGCGGCGCGTCCTCGTCGTTTTTCAGCGGCGCGGTGCAGCCGCGCAGCGCGGGCACGTCGTCGATCTCGATGGCGTCCATGAGTCGCAGCAGTTCCTGATAGCTCTGCTCCATGGTCGTCTCCGTGCCGGGGGCTTTGCTCTCAAAGTGGGCGGCAATCACGCCGCGCACGTCAAACATCGGCGTCAGCAGCTGGTGGACAATGGCAAAGGGATCGTCCGCCTCGTTTTTCACGTCGCTGGACACGATCACGCGGATCTGTTTTTCCAGCGGCAGGCGCATCCCCATGCGCGCAAGCAGTTCTTCTCTCTTCATGTTCTCTCCTTACCGGATCACAAAGCCGTACACGTCGTTGACACCGAGCGAGGCCCGGATCGTCAGCACGCCGTCTTCCCAGGTAAAAGGCCAGTTTTCGCTCTCCACCGCGCTGCGCTGTTTCAAATCTTCGACCTCGGCGCGGTTGAGATAATCCGGCCTCCCCATCTCCTCCCAGAGCTTGAGAGGGTTGCCGTGCTCCTCGTCGATGCGCTTGACGGTCACGCTTTCGGGCTTCTCGGCAAGCTCCATGCGGATGACTGATTCTTCCTTCGGCAGATCGAGATTCTTCATCTTCTGGCGGAAGAGGATCACGTGAGTCTCATTTCCACCGGCAAAGGCTGCAATACCGATCTCTCCATCGGTGGCCTCCGGGCCGAGATCCAAGCGCGTGTCCGGCGCATCGGCCAGCAGCTTCATGCCGTAATAGACCGGCTTGGGGATGCCGCTCTGGCTGAGCAGACCGAAGCCGCCGTGAAACTCCTGCACGAAGGGGTGCAGTTCTTCAAAAATATCACTGAAGCACCAGATGGAGCTGCCGTCGAGGTTGTCGGTCACGTCCAGCGCCGTCTTCACGTCGTAGGCCGCGACCTTGCGGGTGTCGTTGGTGTAGGAGCCGAAGCCCGCGTTGCAGTTCCATTCGGTGTAGTACAGCGGCAGCTCGCCCGCCTGCCTGCGCACCACGGCAGAATTTTTGCGGAAGTTGTCATTGGGCATGTCGGTGACTTCGGTCTGGTCGGGGTTGATGGCGCGCATACCGGCAAGAACGCTGCGGTCAGACAGTTGGGCGAGCCGCTCGCCCATGCGGGCCATCCGCTCCGGCCAACTCTCGCCGCCCTCGGAGCCTTCGGCCTCCAGGTTGTCGCCCGTGCTTTCCACGCCGCCGATTGGATCGCCGGCGTACTGGTGGGTCGTGACAAAGTCCACGGGCACCGTATGCTCCCGGCAATAGGCCAAGAAGGAGGAGACCCACTTGCTGCCGCTGGTAGCGGGGCCGCCCACCTTCAGCTGCGGGTCGACCGCCTTGATCGCCCGGGCGGTGGTCTCATAGAGCTTGAAATAGGCCTCCCGGTCCTCGGAGAAAAACACCACCGGCAGATCCGGCTCGTTCCAGACCTCAAAGGGCCAGGAGCGCACTTCTTCCGCGCCGTAGCGGTGGATCAAGAAGCGGAGAAAACGCTGGATATATCCTGCCCATGCCGCATGGTCGGCGGGCGTGTCGATGCAGGGCTTGTAGTAGAAAACGCCGTCCACCTGATTGCGGCTCATTTTCTTCGGCATGAAGCTCAGCTCCACCAGGGGCTTCATCCCGGCATCAAGGACATTATCATACGCGAGACCGCAGGCGCGGAAGTTCTCTTCGGTAAAGCTCTCAGCGCCGGGAGCCGGGAACAGCTCGGAGAGGCTGCAGAGCGTGCGCATATCGTCGTCAAAAATGCCGTGGAAGCGCACGCGCTCGATGCCAAGGGTGTCGTGGATAAACTTCAGCTGCCTGACATAGTCCGTGCGCAGCGCCAGCAGCGCGTGACCGCTGCCCACGCAGAACTGCCAGTGCTTCTTGTGCGGGATGCGCGGGAGATCGGCGGAAATTTTAAATTCCATCGGTCTTCTTCCCTCCTGTCAGTTGAGTTCTTTATGCATGGACATGAGCTGCGCCTCAATGGCGCGGACTGTGTCCTCGTCCGCGCCGCCCCAGGCGAGGATCTGCCCCAGGGTAATGACCTTCTCGGCGCTTTTGGGGAGGGACATGCCGTCCTGCTTGTCCGGGATGAGCCGGGAAAGCAGCTCCGCCGCCGCGCCCTGGGAACGCAGATAGGCCACCGTGCAGTTCAGATTCAGCTTTTCCTTGTGATTCCCATTGTTGACGGCGCCGAAGCGCGGCGCGGTCAGCCCGCTCGGGCCGAAGCCGCCCAGTACGTCCCCAAGCCACGAGATACTGTCGCCCACCCAGTGGGGATAGCGGCTGCAGCAGTCCTGCACGCCGAGGCTCTCGTCGCCGGTCGTCAGCCCGTGGGGGCCGTTGGAATAGATATGGCTTTCAAAAGCCACCTCATGGCGGCACAGCGCGTCGATCAGATGGATGCTGTTTTCCACCGGGACAAGATTGTCCGTGCGGGTGGCAAAGACAAAGCAGGGGCAGGTGGATGCGTCCACCGCCGCGATCACGTCCGGAGCGCCGGGCAGATAGTCCCCGGCGCAATCGCCGTCGATCACTGGGTAGCCGAGGATCGCCGCGTTGGGGCGTTCCCTGCTCATGGTCGCGGCGCAGGCGGCCAGATGCCCGCCCGCGGAAAAGCCGATGACCGCGATGCGGTCGCTTGCCACATGCCATTGCTCCGCGTTGGCGCGGATCATGCCCATGGCCTGCTCATAGTCGCGAAGCGGATTGGGCCACCTGGCATACTCATTGAGCGAATAGCGCAGGATAAAGGCGTGATAGCCCGCCTTCAGATAGGCGTAGGCGACCGGCTCCGCCTCCCGGTTCGAGCAGAAATGGTAGCCGCCGCCGGGGATGACCAGCACGGCGGGGCGCTCGGTGAGCGCGCCGAACTCGCCGCCCACGGGCTGGAGATAGCTTGTCAGCGTGACATGGCGCTCTTCATTTAACACAAGCGTCTCTGTCTTCATGCTTTTTTCCCGTCGACCACGTCTTCGAGCTCACAGAAGCTCGAAAGGTTCCAGTCGCCCGCGCCGTTTTTGGCCGCGTCGCCCACGCAGGCGACCTTCATGCCGGCGTTATGCCCGGCCTCGGCGCCAGAGACCGCGTCCTCCACCACCAGGCAGTCCTTCGGCTCCATGCCGACGAACTCCGCCGCCTTCAAAAAGACCTCGGGGTCGGGCTTGGAGCGGGAGATGTTGTTGCCGTCGGAAACCGCGTCGAAATAGCCCTCAAGGCCGATCTGATGCAGGATGAAGGGCGCGTTTTTCGACGAAGAGCCGATGGCCAGCTTCAGCCCGCGTGCGCGCAGCGCGTCGAGGGTGTTCTTCACCTCGTCGCTCAAGTCCGCCGTGCTCATCTCCTTGAGCGATTCACGGTAGATCTCGTTCTTCTCGGTGGCGAGAGCGAGCTTTTCCTCGTCCGAGAGAGCGGGGCCGGTATATTTCTCCAGCACGATCTCCAGGCTCGCCATGCGGCTGACGCCGCGCAGACGGTTGTTGATGACGCGGTCAAAGGGAGTATTGAGCTTGTCGGCCAGGGCCTTCCAGGCGCGGTAATGGTATTCGTCGGTGGAGCAGATTACACCGTCAAGATCAAAAATGATGGCTTTAAACTGCATGCCTGCTTTTCCTCCTTAATATTTCAGATAATCCTTCCCGCAATAGGGATCAACGGGGCTGACGCCCTTGAATTCGCTGCGGCCCATGATCTTTTCGACCACGGCCTTGTTGAACTGCGGGGCGCTGCTGTAAGAATTGATGAAGGTCTTGATCATCGGCGCGTCGAAGAGATGATAGGGATACGCGGTGCTGATCATCATGACCGGGATCTCGGAGACGAGCCAGGGTGCGTCGTCGCCCATGCCGAAGGCCACGTTCCAGTTCAGTCGCAGGGTCGTGTTGTTCGAGGCATTTTGCATATTGACCACATAGACATAGAGGTCATAGTTCTTCTTCATTTCCTCCACGCTGCGGTAAAGCTCGTACATCAGATATTTCTTCTCGGGGCTGAGGTTGGGATCGGTGAAGTCGGAGATGCCGATGCTGACGCGGCGGTCGCGCACCGTGACGGCAAAGCCCTCGGCCTCAAAGAGGCTCTTCCACTCCTGCACGAGCGCGTCGTCGGGATCGGTGGATTTCTGGATGACGTTCAGGTACAGGCGCGGGTATTTCTTCGCCGAGATGGGCAGCAGATGCTGCGTGTCGTGCACCAGCGTGACGGCGCGGTCCGCCGTCTCGTCCGCCCAGGCGCGGAATTTTGCGCAGCCGACCGTGTCCAGCGCCTCTGCGCCCGGGACCAGCGTTCCCGCTGCCTGCTTTTCGGGCAGCTGCAGCGAGGCCTTGGTGGCGAGGATGCGTGTCACGGCCTCGTCGAGACGCTCGACGGAGAGGAGACCGTTCTTCACGCCCTCAAGCAGATAGCCATAGTCCTCCTCGAGGCTCTTGTTGAAGAGGATCATGTCCGCACCCGCCGCGATGCTCAGCGGGATCGCGCGGCTGCGCGGCATGGCGATGGTAAAGCCGACCATGGCCGTGGAGTCGGTGGAAATGAGGCCGTTGAAGCCGAGCTCGCCGCGCAGAAGGCCGGTCAGCAGCTCGGGGCTGAGCGAGGCCGGCATCAGGCAGGCGGCTTTGTCGGCCGCGGGGTTGATGCGCTTTGCCCAGGCAGGCTGGGCAATGTGGCCGACCATGACGGTCTTGGCGCCCTTGTCGATCAGCGTCTTGTAGACCTTGCCGTAGCTTGCCATCCACTCCTCGCAGCTGAGGGAATTGACGCTTGTGAGCAGGTGCTGGTCGCGCTCGTCCACGCCGTCGCCGGGGAAGTGCTTGATGGAGACGGCGACGCCGCACTCGTCCGCCGCGTCGAGATAGCGTGAGGCACAGGCGAGGACCCGCTCGGGGTCAGAGCCGAAGGTGCGGGTGTTGGTGATGGGGTTGTGGAACTCCCGGTCGATGTCCACGATCGGCGCAAAGGACCAGTTGAGACCCAGCGCCGCGCCCTCGGCGCAGGCGGTGTAGCCCATGCGATAGGCAAATTCGCTGTCGTTTGCCGCCGCGACGGCCATCGGCGCGCCGAAGCTGGTGCCCTCCACGGCAAGACCATTACCGCCGGCCTCGGTGTTGGCGGCGAGCAGCAGCGGGATCTTCGCCAGGTTCTGGATGCGGCGGTGGGTCTCCTGGATCTCGGCCTTGAGACCCGGGCGGTACATCATGCCGCCCACGCCGATCTCACAGACGAAATGGCGCAGCGCGCCCCCGTCGCTGGCAAAGCCCATGGGGCAGAAGACCTGCCCGGCCTTTTCCTCCAGGGTCATGGAGGCCAGGGTGTCCTTTACCCACCGGATCTGTTTGTCGTTCAAATAAAAGGGTCTGGCTTTCAGGTCGATCATTGTCGTTCCTCCCGCTATTTATAGTTTCAGTTCAAACAGCCGCTTTGTGCCGTCCCGCACCATCTGCGGATTAAAGCCCCGGAAGAACAGGAACTGCAGTTCGCCGAGACTCATGGCGAGGAATTCCGCATCGCCGGTCTCGATCAGGCCGAGGGCGAGAGGAAAATCCTCCCGCAGGAGCGCGAGCGCCTCGCCATCCTCCGCAAGCTCGCCGAGGCGGCTTTGCATGCTGTATTTCAGCCGGAAGTCGCGCTCCGGCGTATAGGTCTTTTCAAACACGCCCGCTTCCAGCTCCAGCGTTTCTCCTGTTCCGGGCAGGATCGCCTGGGCCGTACAGCCGAAGGGCACCTCAAAGCGGACGGTGAGCGTGCCGTCGGGGTTGATGCGCCAGGCCGAGCCCCACGCGCCGCTGACGGAGTCATAGCGCACGTCCAGCTCGCGCAGTCGCCAGGTGGGCTGCGGCGCGAAGCGGACGCGCTCGAAGCCCGGCGCGAGGCTTTGGATCCCCGCGAGGTCGCGGTAGACATACTCCATGACGGAGCCGTAGGAATAGTGGTTGAGGGAATTCATCTCCGTCCCGCTGATTGTACCATCATCCAGCACGGAATTCCAGCGTTCCCAGATCGTCGTCGCGCCCAGATTCACGCAGTGCATCCAGCCCGGGAAGCCCTCCTGGAACAGGAAGTAGGCCGCGAGATCCTCCATGCCGTTTTCGGCCAGCACGCGGCACATCATCGTCGCGCCGACGAAGCCGCCCTTGATTTTCCAGCAGTCCTTCTGCAGCCGCCGCCTGAGGCTCTCGACGATGCGCTCCTTATCCACGTACACGCCGAAGTTCAGGCACAGCAGATAGGCCGTCTGGGTATCGAGGCAGAGTCGGCCGGCCGGGGAGAAATACTCGTGCAGGATCGCTTCTCGGATCTGCGCCTGCAATTGCTCATAGCGCTCGGCGTCTGCGGCCTTGCCCAGCAGCTGGGCCGCGCGGGCGAGCTTCGAAGCGGTGGCGTAATAATACATACTCGCCACAAAGTGGTCGTCCGTGCCGCCTTTCATGCTCTGGGGCGTCACGCCGTCCTGGGCCAGCCAGTCGCCGAAGTGGAAGCCGAAGTTCCACAGCCTGTGCCCGCCGTGCTCCTCGTCCTGGCGGAGGATCCACTCCAGCCAGTCGTGCATAAGAGGATAGCTCTCGCGCAGCGCGTCCCGGTCGCCGTAGGCGTCAAAGAGCGTCATGGGCAGAAAGCTCGCCACGTCGCCCCAGACGCTGCTGCCGCCGGGAAGACCGCCGAAGTTCGGCAGATAGTTGGCCACCGCGCCGCCGTTCTTCATCTGGTCGAGGCGCAGATCCTTGAGATACTTCCGATAGAACGCGCGGGTATCCATCTGGAAGCAGGCCGTGGGTGAAAAGACCTGGGCGTCGCCGGTCCAGCCCAGGCGCTCGTCGCGCTGGGGGCAGTCGGTCGGCATGTCTACGAAGTTCGAGCGCTGACCCCAGAAGGCGTTTGATGCCAGGCGGTTGAGCTTTTGATCAGACGAGGAGAAGCGGATCGCCGTGTCAAGATCAGAGTAGACCACGCGGCCGACAAAGTCCTCTGCCTTCACCTCGCCCGGCCAGCCCGTGACGCGCACATAGCGGAAGCCGAAATAGGTGAAGTGGGCGCGCACCGTCTCGCGCCGTCCGTCCGAGACATAGATCATCTGCACCTTCGCAGTGCGGTAGTTGTCGTTATAGAAGTTTTCGTTCTGCAAAATTTCACCGTGGTCGAGGACGATCTTTGTGCCCTTCGGGAAGTCCGCCGTGTATTCGACATAGCCCGTAAAGTTCTGGCCGAAGTCGAGAACGGTTTCCCCTGCCGGGGTGCGGATCACCTCTTTGACCGGCAGACTGTCCTTCACCGTGACGGCGGGGCTGTAGCGGTCACAGACGGGTCTGCTCTCCAAAACGGCAACTGGCTTGTCCGGGTTTTCTTTTCCTTCCCAAAGCAGACGGTCAAGCGTCTCGCCGTCATAGATGTCGGTCGCGGCAAAGTCGCTGCCGCGATAGCGCCAGCTCGCGTCTGTTCCGAGGACGGTCTCGCTGCCGTCGGCAAAGATGACGCGCAGCTCCGCAAGCGCCGCGAAGCGGTCGCCATACACCTCCCGGGCGCCCTCATAGCCCAGACGCCCCTTGTACCAGCCGTTGCCGCAGAGGATCTCCAGACGGTTCTCCCCGTCGCGCAGCAGCCCGGTCACGTCATAGGTCTGCGCCTGGACGGCCTCGTTATAGTCGTTGCAGAAGGGCGCGAGAAGCTCCGCGCCGATCTTTTCCCCGTTGCAGGCAGCCTCGTAGAGGCCGAGCCCGGTAACGTACAGCCGCGCCGAGACGGGTTTTTCCGCCAGCGAAAAGGCGCGGAAGAACAGCGGATGAAAGCTGTCATCCGGCTGCGTGCCGATCCAGGAGGCAGCAAAGGGCTCGCCCATCTTGCCGGTCTCGAACCAGCTGTCCGCCGCGGCGCTGTCTCCCGCGTCGCCGGTGACCTTTACGCGCAAGAAATAGCGTGTCCGCGGCAGCAGCGTCAGCTCGACGGGCAGCGCGTGACGGCTGAGCTCTTTTTCTTCCTTCTTGAACAGAATATGTGTAAAATCCGCATCCGCCGCCACGATGAGGCTTTCTCTGGTCGGGAATTTGCTCGGCGTATCCTCCACCTTCCAGGAGGCGGTGAGATACGGCAGCTCAAAGCCCATCGGCTCGCGGATGCCGTTGATTTTGATTTCCGAAATGATCATAGTTTTTTCTCCTTTACGGGAAAGCGGGAGGCGGTAGTTGCCGCCTCCCGCCGCAATTGGGTTGGAGTTATTTGCTTTTTCAGCTCTCGGTCTTTGCAGGCTTGTGCGTGGCAAAGAGCATGGCGAAGAGCTTTTTGATGTTGCCGGCCTGTCCGGCGACCAGGTTCACGAGGAACACGAAGACGCCCATCATCGCGATGGAGACCGCCGAGCCCATCTCCGCCTTCAGCACGGCCTTGAGACCGAAGGTCATCATACAGATGGAAAGCGAGCCCATGATGATGCCGATGGTGTCGCCGCAGAAGACGCCGATGTACAGTCCCACGAACACGGGGAGGATGTTGGAAAACAGCTCGCCCACCGTGGACAGGGAGGAGTAGGAGGCGTCATGCTTGCCGGTGGAGGCCCAGATCATGGTGGCAAAGCCGAAGATCAGGCCGGAGTAGACATAGGACAGGATGACGTTTTTGTTCTCACTGATGCCGATGTTGACGGCCGCCTGCTGGTTCTGCGCCAGCAGCAGGCTCTGCTTGCCGGTGGTGGTCACATAGCTGTAGAACGCATACACGGCCACAGCCCCGACGAAGGGGATCAGCACCAGGGGGAAGGTGGAGAGCTTTTTGATAAAGCTTACGGACACCAGGTTGATGCCGCCGCCGCCGAAGATCAGCGGGGTGATGGCCTCGTAGAGCAGGGCCATGCCCAGCGTGGCGATCATGATCGGCAGACGGCCGTAGACATACACCAGCGCCACGACCACGCTCAGCACCACGCACACGACGAGGCACAGCACGCAGAAGAGCAGCGTGGAGCTGTTGGTACGGGACACGGTGCCCGCCACGATGGCCGCCACCAGCATGATGGCGCCGCCGGAGAAGTCAAAGCGTCCGTTTTTGAACTGGAGGCCGATGCCCATGGCGCAGGTGACGGAGACCGCGATATCCACGATCAGCGTCCGCCACATGGCAAGGGTGCCGAAATAGGTCTTGCCGTTGGCGTCGCAGATGATTTTCATGATGATGAACATCGCGACCGGGAGCATCAGCGTGCCGGCGATGCGTTTGAGAAGATCCATACCCTTATTCATGGAAGTCAGCCTCCAAACCGTATCAGAGTTGCGGGGGAAAGTTTATCGGGGATATGAGAGATCGCTTAGTTCATGTAGCCGTCCACGGCCAGAGCCTGCACGAAGGAGCAGAGGCCGGCGTAGGTGGCGTCGGGATTGACGGAGATGAAGAGATCCTTCATGTCGTCCCACTGGACCTGGGCCTTGTTGATGTCAACGGTCAGGCCGATGGGGCTGTTGTTGGCCATGGCCTCGAACTCCTCGGTGGAGTTGATGACGCAGAGGCCCGGATTGATGATCTCGGGGCCGGTGAAGTCGGGGTACATGGTGCCGGAGAGGGCGGCGTCGAGCATGGCGACAGGCCACAGGACGCTTTCCACGGTGGAGATGCTGAGGTAAACGATGGTCTTGTCATCGCCGCAGTCGGCCAGCAGGTCGGGGTCGTTCTCAAAGCCGCCGGTGATCAGCTGCATATTGGGATTGATGGAGCCGTTGGCCTTGGCAGCCAGCATGGTCGGGTAGATGAAGGTGGTGCCGGCGCAGATGCCGACGATGGCGTCCAGATCCTGGTTTTCCTTCTCCATGAAGTAGGAATCCTCCAGCGGGCTGAACTGCAGCACGACGGGCTCGCCCACGACCTCGATGGGCTCGGAAGCGGTTTTGTTATACTCCTCGACCATCTGGAGGAAGTTGGCCGTGATGGCGGTCTGCTTGGGGTAGGCGTAGACGGGGAAGTTCATAACGGAGACCTTCTTGTAGCCGCGGGCGACGACCTCGTCGAAGTAGCCGCGGGCCTGCTCAACGGGGTCTACCAGACCGTCGGACACGTTGCCGAGGAAGTGGTCGTTCTGCAGAACGGCGGCGTTCACGGGGTTCTCGCCGAAGACGCTGTCCATATCGCTGAGCACGCCGACCACATACAGATCGGGGTACTCTTCCATGATGCTGCCGAGACCGCCGTCCTGGCAGGCGATCAGGCCGACGACGTCGGAGGTGTAGGCGTTCTTCACGGCGGCCAGGTTGGCAGCGGGATCGTTGAACATGTCGCCGTAGACGACCTCGAACTTGTAGCCCAGATTATTGCAGATCATGGTCAGGTAACCGACATAGAAGTCATAGGCCGGGCCGGAGGTGAGGTTGGACAGGTAGAGGATCTTGCCCTTGTCGGCGGCGGGAGCGGGAGCGGCTTCGGCTGCGGGGGCAGATTCGGTGCTGCCGGCGTTGTCGCTGCTCGCAGCGGGAGCGGCGGACTGGCCGCAGGCGCAGAGCGCGAACACCATGGCAAGCGCAAGGATCAGAGCGAGTGCTTTTTTCATGTTTGTTCTCCTTTTTCATTTTGTTTTGCTTTTTATTCGTTCAGGCATGGTGGCCTGGAGAATACGGATCAGCGGGGCAGGACGCCGGTCTTCTTGCGGCAGGTGATGAGCACCACAACCAGGAAGATCGCGGCCTTGATGATAAAGGTCACACGGGCGGGCACGCCGATGATCGGCAGACCCACGGCCAGCAGCGAGAAGGTGAAGGCGCCGACGATGGCGCAGGAGACGCGGGACTTCATGCCGCCGTTGAGCGGCATGCCGCCGAGGATCAGCGCGACCATCACGTTCATTTCAAAGCCGGTGCCCGTCGAGTCGGAGGCGGCGCCGGTGTAGCCCATCTGGAACAGGGACGCGACGACCAGGCAGACAGCCAGGAAGATATAGGGGATCACGCGGTATTTGATCACGTCCACGCCGCTCTGGCTGGTGGCGGTCTGGTTGGCGCCGATGGCGCGGGCGTACTTGCCGTACTTGGTAAAGTAGAAGAAATAAGAAATAACGGCCGTTTCGATGACGAGCACCAGCACCATGAACCAGGGAGACTTGAACAGGTGCAGGTCGATGCCCTGCATGATGATGTTGCGGGTGCCGAGCTTGGAATAAATGATGGTGGAAACGCCGGTGAGGATCATCATGAACACGACCGAGGAGATGACCGAGTACATGTGCAAAATCTCGCCCGCCGCGCCGTTGACAACGCCGATGATCACCGCGATCACCAGGCATACCAGGATCGCGAGCCAAAGGCTCCCGGTAGCGTTGCCGATGAGCACGAGCAGCGTGGAGTAAAGGCCGATCTGCTTGCCGATGGACACGTCCATGTTGCCGAGCGAGTAGATGAACACGGCGCCCACGCTCATGAGCGCGGTGACGATCACGTTGCTCATCAGGTTCGCCAGCTTCGAGGCGGACCAGATGCTCTCGCCCTTGATGCCGGTGCCGATGGTGAAGAAGATGATGCAGAACAGCAGTCCGCCGACGGATGCGACCGTGGAGCCGTTCTTTTTCAGCCACTGGGAAAGCGTCTGCTTTTCTTTTACGTCTGCCATGTCGCGCCTCCTTAAATCATGTATTCGATGAGGTCGGTCTGCTTGAGATCGGGGCTGCGCATGACCTCATGGGTCACGGCGAAGTCCTTCATGATGATCAGCTTGTCGCACATGCCGATCAGCTCACTGAGCTCTTCGGAGATCATCAGGATCGCCTTGCCCTGCTTCTTCATGTCCTCAATCAGCGTATACATGGCCTGCTTGACGCCGATGTCGACGCCGCGGGTGGGGCAGTCCATGATGATGACCTCGGATCCCTTGGCCGTCCACTTGCCGAAGGAGACCTTTTGCTTGTTGCCGCCGGAGAGGGTGTTGACATACTGCTTGCCGCTGTGGCACTTGATGCGGTAGTTGTCGATCTCGCCGTCGCCGAGCCGCTTCTCGTCCTTGGGGCGGATGAAGGTGAACTTTTCCAGCGCCGGGATCGAGGGCAGGACGATGTTGTCCTGGATCGGGCCGTCGAGGATCAGTGCCTCGGTGTCGCGGTTTTTGGAAATGTAGCCGATGCCGCTGTTGATGGCCTGCAGGGGCGTTTTGATCTCCTTGCCGTGGCGCAGCACCTTGCCGCCGTCGAGCTTTTCAAGACCGTAGGCGATGCGGCCGATGTCGTGCATGCCGCAGCCGGAGAGGCCGCCCATGCCGATGATCTCACCCTTATGTAAGGTCAGGTTGAAATGCTGAATCTTTCCGAGGGACACGTCCTGCAGCTCCAGTGCGACCTCGTCGGAATGGGAGGTGTCGTAATCCTCGCGGTAATACTTGTCGCCGATCTCGCGGCCGACCATCAGGTAACGGATGGTCTTCACCGCGTCGGGCGCGTCCATCTCCTCGCGGGTCAGATGGCCCTTGATCTCGCCGTCGCGCAGGACGGTCAGATCCGTGCACTGTTCGAGGATCTCGTCCATATCGTGGGAGACGAAGACGACCGCCTTGTCGTTCTCGGCCATCTTGTGGATCAGCTTATAGAGGATCTCGCGTCCCTCGAGGGACAGGGCCGTTGTGGTTTCGTCGACGACCAGGATCTCGGTGGCGTCAGTGACGCAGCGCACCAGCTCCACGAGCTTGCGGTCCTCGAAGGTGTAGCGGTCGATCAGGTCGGCGGCGCGGATGTGGTCGATGCCGAAGCTGCTCAGGATCTTCTGCGCCTCGCGGTTCATCTTTCCCATGTTGATGACGCCGAATTTGGAGAACTCCTCCTCGTGGCCGGCAAAGATGTTCTGCGCGACCGTCACGCCGGGGATGGTGTTGGCCTCCTGCAGGATCATGGAGATGCCGGCGTCCTGGGCCTGCACCATCGTGTGGGGGTGCCAGGGCTCGCCTTTATAGAACATCTCGCCGCTGGTGGCCGGCTGCATGCCGGAGGCGATGGACATGATCGTGGACTTGCCGGAGCCGTTTTCGCCCACCAGTCCGCGGATCTCGCCTCTGCGCAGTTCAAAGTCCACGTCCTTGAGCGCGATCGTGGGACCGAATTCCTTGCGCATGTGCTTCGCTTCGAAAATGATCTCGTTTGCCATCTGCACGCCTCGCTTTTCAAAGAGTTCTGACCGTTTATGGTCAAATTGAACGATTCTTTTTCAACGATATTACTATACCACCCCATCCTTTTGTGCAAAACTCACGGCTTTTTGCTGTTTTAGCACAATTTTCACTTCTCGTTGCATTATGACAAAAAACATGATATTTTAAGGACAGAATTCATCTTTTTTCGGAATTGGTGGGATTATTATGGTGTTTATGGATCTGCGGGACGTCCTGCGGGATATCCTCGGCGCTTACCGCGTGCAGCTGCTGCAGCTGCGGGCGGAGTGCGAGACCCCGGAGGCACAGGCGCTGGACTTCCAGTTCCGGGGCCAGCTTTTTGAAAACTTCGACTACGGCGGTTTTGCCGCGGGGATCATGGATCTTGTGCCCGAGGAAAACGTGATCGATTATAAAGACGATTTCGGCCTGCACTATCTGGTGTTTCAGGGGCGGGATACCGAGAGCGGGTCTTTCCTGTTCTTCGGCCCCTTCCTTTACCACGAAAAGGGAGAAGCGGACTATCAGAAGATGATCCGGGCGCACGGCCTTTCAGATCAGGCCATTGACGCCATCCGCTGGTATTTCAAGCGCATCCCCGTGGTACAGGACGTGATCGCCTGGCGGCATATGCTGACCACGCTGCTCTCCCGCTATCTTGCCAATCCGGATCTGGAGATCCGGCCCGTCCGGCACGACCACGTGGAAGAGGCCAGAGAAAAGCCCTCCGTTTCCCTGTCCGCGATCCCCTATACCTCGATCGAGGCCCGCTATGCCACCGAGGCGAAAATGCTGGAGGCCATTCGCCAGGGAGATATCTCCGAGGCCACCTATCAGCAGAACCTCTTTATGGGCTATACCCTCGATCAGCGCAACGACGATCCGCTGCGCAACGCCAAAAACATGGTGATCAGCGTCAATACGCTCTATCGCAAGTCGGTCGAGCAGGCCGCCGTGCATCCGCTGTATCTCGACGCGATCAGCGGGCAGTTTTTAGAGGAGATCGAGAAGGCGGAAAACCTGGCGCAGGTCACGGCTCTGGTCCCCCGCATGATCCGCCACTATTGCCTGCTTGTCCAGACCTATTCCCGGGAACGCTATTCCAGCGTGGTGCGGGACTGCCTGAACTTCGTGGACTTTCATTATATGGAGCCGCTGAGTCTGGAGGGGCTGGCCAACAAATTTGCCGTCAATAAAAACTATCTCTCCTCCCGCTTCTCCAAAGAAGTCGGCATGACGCTGACGGATTATATCAATCTTACCCGTGTGCGCCGCTCGCTGAAGCTGCTGAGCACGACCGCCCTGTCCATGCAGGAGATCGCCGAGAACTGCGGCTTTTCCGACGCCAATTATTACACCCGTATCTTCAAAAAGATCCACGGCTCCACGCCGAATGACTATCGCAAGTCTCTCAAGAGCACGCCGTAAAACGGCAGGCTGCCCGCACGGCGCTTTCCCGCGCCTTTTCTTCTCAAAAAAAGCGATCGCCGCAGAGGGGCAATAAACTTCATGCTTTTTTAGAAAATGCATCACGATGGATGAAAACGAGGCACAAATACGGTAGAATGAAGGCGCACGGTATGAGACCGGCTTTTTATGCCGCTACGAGCGCGCGCAACAAACTGGTAT
>Ga0256405_10004760_pt1 | contig 24793 bp, 17 predicted proteins | sample RumenRJG_02DNA_FD_189096 | JGI IMG/M metagenome (GOLD analysis project Ga0256405, IMG submission 189096) | Bovine rumen microbial communities from Lethbridge, Alberta, Canada - RJG_02 | ecosystem: Host-associated > Mammals > Digestive system > Stomach > Rumen | place: Canada: Alberta... | reverse complement strand
GGTTATTGTACAGGTACCCGGAGCAACACCCTTTACCCAGCCGTACTGGTCGCACTTAGCAACAGCAGGATTGGAGCTTGTCCATATCTCGTTCTTGTTTGTAGCGTTTGCAGGGAGCATAGTAACGTAGGAAATATCAAGCTCGCCAACGCCGAGAGTCATCTTGTTCTTTGTGAGCGTGATGCCTGTTACCTTGTTCGGGTCATTTACCTGACTTGAACCTGTTACAGTTACATCGATCGTAGCGGAAACATTTGGGTTAGACTGGCTTGTAACGGTTATCTTACAAGTACCCGGAGCAACGCCCTTTACCCAGCCATACTGGTCGCACTTAGCAACAGCAGGATTGGAGCTTGTCCATATCTCGTTCTTGTTTGTAGCGTTTGCAGGGAGCATAGTAACGTAGGAGATATCAAGCTCGCCAACAGCAAGAGTCATCTTGTTCTTTGTGAGCGTGATGCCTGTGACCTTGTTCGGGTCAGAAGACTGACTGCCGTTTGTAACTGTAACATCAATTGTAGCCGAAACATTCGGGTTAGACTGGCTTGTAACAGTTATCTTACAAGTACCCGGAGCAACACCCTTTACCCAGCCGTACTGGTCGCACTTGGCAACAGCAGGATTGGAGCTTGTCCATATCTCGTTCTTGTTTGTAGCGTTTGCAGGGAGCATAGTAACGTAGGAAATATCAAGCTCGCCAACGCCGAGAGTCATCTTGTTCTTTGTGAGTGTGATGCCTGTGACCTTGTTCGGGTCAGAAGACTGACTGCCGTTTGTAACTGTAACATCAATCGTAGCGGAAACATTCGGGTTAGACTGGCTTGTAACAGTTATCTTACAGGTACCCGGAGCAACGCCCTTTACCCAGCCGTACTGGTCGCACTTAGCAACAGCAGGATTGGAGCTTGTCCATATCTCGTTCTTGTTTGTAGCGTTTGCAGGGAGCATAGTAACGTAGGAAATATCAAGCTCGCCAACAGCAAGAGTCATCTTGTTCTTTGTGAGAGTGATTCCTGTTACCTTGTTCGGGTCAGAAGACTGACTGCCGTTTGTAACTGTAACATCAATTGTAGCCGAAACATTCGGGTTAGACTGGCTTGTAACGGTTATCTTACAGGTACCCGGAGCAACACCCTTTACCCAGCCATACTGGTCGCACTTGGCAACAGCAGGGTTTGAACTTGTCCATATCTCGTTCTTGTTTGTAGCGTTTGCAGGGAGCATAGTAACATAGGAAATATCAAGCTCGTCAACAGCAAGAGTCATCTTGTTCTTTGTGAGAGTGATGCCTGTTACCTTGTTCGGGTCATTTACCTGACTTGAACCTGTTACAGTTACATCGATCGTAGCGGAAACATTTGGGTTAGACTGGCTTGTAACGGTTATCTTACAAGTCCCCGGAGCAACACCCTTTACCCAGCCGTACTGGTCGCACTTTGCAACAGCAGGATTGGAGCTTGTCCATATCTCGTTCTTGTTTGTAGCATTTGCAGGGAGCATAGTAACGTAGGAAATATCAAGCTCGCCAACAGCAAGAGTCATTTTGTTCTTTGTGAGTGTGATTCCTGTTACAGGAACACTCTGATTCGGGTCTGTGACAGTAACGTCAATTGAAGCAGATATATTAGGATTTGAAGCGCTTGTAACGGTTATCTTACAAGTACCTGCTGAAACGCCCTTTACCCAGCCGTCCTGGTCGCACTTGGCAATAGCAGGGTTTGAACTTGTCCAGACTTCTTTCTTGTTTGTAGCATTTGCAGGGAGCATAGTAACATAGGAAATATCAAGCTCGCCAACGCCGAGAGTCATCTTGTTCTTTGTGAGTGTGATTCCTGTTACAGGAACACCCTGATTCGGGTCTGTGACTGTAACGTCAATTGAAGCAGATATATTAGGATTTGAAGCGCTTGTAACGGTTATCTTACAAGTACCTGCTGAAACGCCCTTTACCCAGCCGTCCTGATCGCACTTGGCAATAGCAGGGTTTGAACTTGTCCAGACTTCCTTCTTGTTTGTGGCATTTGCAGGGAGCATAGTAACGTAGGAAATATCAAGCTCGTCAACAGCAAGAGTCATTTTGTTCTTTGTGAGTGTGATTCCTGTTACAGGAACACCCTGATTCGGAGCGGTGACAGTAACGTCAATTGAAGCAGATATATTAGGGTTTGAAGCGCTTGTAACGGTTATTGTACAGGTACCCGGAGCAACGCCCTTTACCCAGCCGTCCTGATCGCACTTGGCAATAGCAGGGTTTGAACTTGTCCAGACTTCCTTCTTGTTTGTAGCATTTGCAGGGAGCATAGTAACATAGGAAATATCAAGCTCGTCAACAGCAAGAGTCATTTTGTTCTTTGTGAGTGTGATACCTGTTACAGGAACACCCTGATTCGGGTCTGTGACTGTAACGTCAATTGAAGCAGATATATTAGGGTTTGAAGCGCTTGTAACGGTTATCTTACAAGTACCTGCTGAAACGCCCTTTACCCAGCCGTCCTGGTCGCACTTAGCAATAGCAGGGTTTGAACTTGTCCAGACTTCTTTCTTGTTTGTGGCATTTGCAGGGAGCATTGTTACGTATGAGATATCGATCTCGCCTATAGCAATGTTCATTTTGTACTTTGTGAGAGTGATGCCCGTTACCGGGATCGTTGGGTCTGTGACAGTTACCTTTATTGTAGCATATACGGTAGGAGTATATTTGCTGTACACTGTAACAGTGCAAACGCCTGCGGATACACCTGTTATCCAACCTTCGCTGTCAACTGTGGCGATCTTTTCATCGGAAGTTACCCATATCTCACCCTGCTGAGTTGAAGTTTTAGGTAGCATGGTCACTATAGAGATATCTTTTTTACCTACGGGGATTGACAGCTCAGTTTTTGAAAGCTGTATCTCTGTTATCTTGTCAGGGTCCTGAGCGCTTGTAACAGTAACTTTTATGGACGCATACACAGTAGGAGTATATTTGCTGTACACTGTAACAGTGCAAACGCCTGCGGATACACCCGTTATCCATCCTTCACTGTTTACTGTAGCGATCTTTTCATCGGAAGTTACCCATATCTCATCCTGCTGAGTTGAAGTTTTAGGGAGCATGGTCACTATAGAGATATCTTTTTTACCTACGGGGATCGACAGCTCAGTTTTTGAGAGCTGTATCTCTGTTATCTTGTCAGGATCCTGATTGCCTGTAACAGTAACTTTTATGGACGCATACACAGTAGGAGTGTATTTGCTGTATACAGTTACTGTACAAACTCCGGGTTTTTTTCCTGTTATCCAGCCAAAGCTGTCAACTGTGGCGATACTGTCGTCCGAAGAAACCCATATCTCATCTTTGTTCGGGGAATATGACGGAGACATGGTAACGAACGAGATGTCCTTACTGCCGACAGGCAATGATATTTCGGTTTTTGAAAGCTTTATTTCTGTAATTTTATACGGATCTTCTGTAGCTGTAGTAGTTGTTGAAGTTGTGAGTGAAACCGGTTTTAGAGTAGTAGAAGAAGTTGTGGTAAGTGAGGCTGGTTTAGTTGTTGTAGTTGTGGCTGTAGTAGTGATCGGCGGAATGTCATTATTAAGGAATTCCTTTATAGACAGCTTTCCGTCGGTGGAAACATAAGCGTAATATGCGAGTATATTTGATGCATCTACAGAGTCAACATGACCGTCTTCATTTACATCGGCAGCCTGTGCCTGTTCATATGTAAGCCCTGATTCCTGATCGCTTGACATTTTGGCGTAAGCTGAAAGGATAGCCGAAGCGTCGTTCGAGTCTACAAAGCCGTCACCGTTGAGGTCGCCGAGAGAAAGCTTTGGTAAAGCTTTCGGAACAGCGGCAGCTGTGGAAGCTGCGGTGGTATTTGTCGTAGTTGCAGTAGTTTGTGGAGCCGAAGCTGCTCCATTAGTTGTTAAGGTGGTTTGTGGAGGTGCTGTTGTAGTAGTTGCAGCAGGAACAGTAGTATCGAACTCGATAGCGTCAGTCGTTACTACATCAGAAATTTTCGGCGTATTATTAACGCTCTCTGCTGAAGCGACTGTCGCGGGAATTACCCCCGTGCATAGCACCAATGAAAGCAAAGATGCAAAAATCTTTTTTATCCTCATTTCTTTCTCCTTCTAAAATGTTGTTTTGCAGCTTTTAGGCAACACCGCACAAAGACCGCTTAACGACTTTGTACTAAATCTGCTTGCATATTTAGCACAATCTCTGTGCGGTGTTGCCTTTACAGCTGTTGTTTATGTGATTTGACATAACGTATAATTAGTCAACATAAATTATACCACAAGAGATGAAATATTGAAATATTATATTTTTAAAGTTACATATTTATTAACAATTTTTGGAGAATCTCATAAAAAGAGCTGCCTAAAACAGGCAGCTCCTGAAAAAAATTACTTCTTGTATGACTCCGGAAGTGATGTTATGAGTCCGAGAAGCTTTCTCTGGATAGATGATGCGTCAGCAGATGTGATGCCGCTGCCGCTCTCATAAACATCGCCGTTGATAGTTCCCTGTAATGTGATATGATTTTTGTCTGAACCGTTCAAGCCGTATTTGTTAGGATTTGCAAGGTTTTGCATGATGAGAACAGCGTCGCTGAGGTCTACTCCGTCATCGCAGTTTGCATCGCCCCATAATGTAGCTTCGGGGAGTGAGGGTTCTTCTGATTCATAGTAGTATACTTCTACATTTGTTACCTTTATAGTGTCTGATTCGCCGTAGTAGTAGCCGAATACAACGTTTCCGTCAGGATTTACGATGTTCTTATCGGGAGAATCACCTATTACTTCCTTTGGAAGTATCCACATGATCTCTGCGGTCTTGCCTGCTTCGAGAACCACTGAGTTTACAGGCTCCTGATACCAGTAATCGGATACCATTTTTGTAGTGCCTGTACCTGTGCCGTAGACCAGCTTCTTGACATCCTTGGTCGCAGAAACGTCAAAGCGGATAGCGTATACCTTCATGTTCTCCTCGATGCCGAGGTCTGAATATGCGATCTCAAGGTTTTTCTTTGAGTCTGAAGAAGCTGTGCAGTCAAGAGACTTACTCATAGATTTTTTCACAGAATCTGTATAAGGCACAGTTTTTGTGATAGTATATGTAATAGCTGCGCTTGTAATGGTAAGGGGATCGTCTTCTGTTATCTCTGTATATTTTGAAGCGTCCTTAGTGCCGTACCAGAACTGGAAGCCGATAGAATCTCCCTGACCTTTGGTCTGGTATTTCTGTACTTCAGCAGGAACGTCCCAGAGGCACTCGATATACTTTCCTGCGCCTTCGAGAGTTGTACCCTCTCCGATATCGTCCATACCGAATTCAACGCCGTCGTCTTCTAATTCTTCTCGTGAATCCGCGCCCATTTCGTTGTACCAGTATCCTGCCTTCTCCTTTCCGTCGATAACACCTCTCTTGGGGTATTCTGTATCGGCAGGAGAGCCTTCTTCAACGTTGGTTCCGCAGCCGTACATGAACTTGTCCACATCAAAATCTGATTCAACTACGACATACAGCGATTCGATAGTAACATCGCCGTTTGTATCGATGCCAAAGTCTGAATACTTGAACTTGTGGCTGTTGATCGGATCGTTTTCGTCGGGTTCGATGCCCTTGCCTGCGTAATAGTCCTCATCATAGCCTACTGTGAGCTTGTAATCGAGGTCGTCGAGCTGTTTTGTTACTGTTGACGAGATAGTAGCAGTACCGTCCTTGTTATCCTTGAAGCTCCATGAACCGCTCTTTTTATTTTTTGTGGTCAATGATGAGCTGCTTGATGACGAAGAAGAGCTGCCGCCCGAGAAATCAACACCTGTCAGTGTTACAGAGTTGTTGACCATATCGCCCTTTGAATTATCCCAGTGAGCTGAATAGTAGCATCTGAATTCAAAGCTGCCGCCCGGCTTGATGCCTGCTTTTTTCAGGTCGATAGTGATCTCGCTTGTAGCTTTGTCAAGCTTGCAGGCTGTTCCTTCAACCTTTGAGCCTGCACCGCCTTCCATCCATTTACCGCTCTTGTCGAGTTCGAGCCAGTATGGAGATTCAGCTGTTGAGCAGCCGAAACCGTATGAAAAGCTTTGTCCCGAGTAGCTGGTGCTGAGCTTGAAGGTAACGGAATCGGCACCGTCTGTAGGAAAAGTTCCTTTGTAGACAGAATCCACTTTCATTGACTGGGATAATCCTACATTTTCAGTCATGGGTATGATCCCTGACGGTGTAGCTGCGTTTACGGGGACAGTGCAGAGTGGGAGCGCGGAAGCTGCCATAGCAAGGCTTACGACTGAAGCTTTTACGCGGTTGGTGAGATGTTGTTTCATTGTGTATCATCCTTTCAGATAAAAATAAGATAAATTTGTGTAAAATGTTTTCACACACGCACATTATAGCACGTTTACATCTTGTATATGTTAAGAAACTGTTAACAACTGACAAAAATAGCATAAAAAATTCATATGTTGTAAATTATTTGTATACATTTGCTTCGACATAACTGGTGGTATATAAAAAGTTCCGCTGCACTATTTGTACAGCGGAACTGTTATCAGTTTGTAGATGTTGTGTTTACAGATGAGCCGTTTGCCTGAGTTGTGACCCCTTCCTTGAGGGTCTTTTTGACTGTTACCTTTGAATTTCCGACAGCCCATACATTATTATGCGTATTGCAGGATATCGTTACATCGTACTGGAACTGATTCATTGAAACATCAGCGCCGAGCAGATCAACTACCGCGGACAGATCCTTTGCAGTGATATTCTCTATCACATCAGAAGGTCCTACGAGCTTGACAACAAGGCGATCTCTTATGATCTCGTAGTTATAGTCGTCACTTGGCTGGTTGAGCAGATTGATATCGTCCTTGGTCAGAGCTATTTCCTTTGAAGCAAGGCCGTCGCTGTTGAGCTTGAAGTTGAAGGTAGCGATATCGGATATATTCATTAAGTTATTTGCAGCAAGGAGACTGTTCAGGTCAATGTCCTGAGAATAGTCGATATCAAGAGCACTCAGCTCGATCTTGAACTGAAGTGGATTGGTGAGATTTGTGTCTGAGGTCTTTGCCGCGATCGTTACAGTTTCAGGAGTAATGGTGTAATCAAGGCAGCGTGTATCAAAGCTGGAAGGAGCTCCGATGAACTGTGGTTTGAGGTGAACAGTTTTCAGAGTGAGTACAGGTACATAAATGCTGACTATTGAAGAATTCTCGATCTTGATGTGGGATTTCTCCGAAAGATCAACAGGTGTACCGTCATCGTAAAGCAGCTCGAATCTTTCGCTGTTGAGCGTTTTTGTGGAATCAAGAACCTCCGATTTGTCGCAGACGGCGTAGCATTTTGCTATCCTTGCAAGCTGAGATGAAGGACCTGTTACCGATATCATAGCAGGACTACAGGTGATCTCGTCATTGTTAAGGCTTTTGCCGTCGGCAGGGGTTATTTTCGGGATCTTTGCTTCCAGAGCAAATTCCTTGTGGCTGAACTGGTCAAGTTCAACGGTAATAGTTGCGGGAGTGATCCTTACATTTGACATCGTAGCGCCGTTCGGACCTTCGACCTTTACTGTGAGAGGTCTTGTGCCCGGAGCTGTCACGCTGTCGAAATCGAGGTAAGCCCTTATTGATGAACCGTCAAGCTTGTTTGAGTCGGTTCGGCTGCAATCGAATTTCACATTGACGCGAGCGGTGTCGGGATTAAGCACCTTCAGACCGTTTTCGGCAGCTTCTGTACCTGTAGTATCAAATGAAACGGGAATATTGGTCACGATCTTTGTATCGAAAGGATACTTTGTCATTGCGATTATGAGCCAACAGGCAATTGCACAAACAAATGCAACAAGAAAGAGTTTTACATTTGTTTGGGCTTCCTTGATATTTTGTTTTTTGATATTTTTTAACAGATTCATTTATCCTTCCTCCTTTCGGAGTCGGAAGATGACTGTTTTCTGCCGCCGATAAGTATTTCGGTCTTATCGTTGAATATCTTTTCCTCAAGCAGAGCTTTGAGCTTGTCGTGAGTATAATCACGGGTCAGTTCGCCGTTGAGAGCTACAGATATCTGACCTGTTTCCTCCGAAACGACGATAACGATAGCATCTGAATTCTCGCTCATACCAATGGCAGCTCTGTGGCGCGAGCCGAGCTGTTTATTGATGAGAGCATCTTTTTGCGGCTTAGGCAGGAAGCAGGCTGCTGCAAGTATTATGCCGTCACGCATTATGACAGCACCGTCATGGAGAGGCGTTTTAGGGTAGAAGATATTGCCGAAGATCTCCTTGCTCGGACGGGCATTCAGCAGAGTGCCTGTTTCTATCTGTTCGCCGAGACGTACCTGCCGTTCTACTACGATAAGAGCACCCGTACAGGTAGCGGAAAGCTCTACGCATGAATCGCAGATCGACTCGATAGCGGGAGCCCACTGTTTTTTCAGTTCGTCCGTATTCTGTCCGAGACCGAAAAGACGTATGCCGAATTTAGTACGTCCTGCTTTTTCAAGAGCGCGGCGAAGTTCGGGCTGAAAGAGGATTATCATTGCGAGAACTCCCATACCGAGAGCTTTTTCAAGTATGTAGCTGACAACTTTCAGCTTTATTTTTTTGCTTATAAAATAACCTGCAACAAGAAAGAATATACCCTTTACGAGCTGACCCGCGCGTGTTTCACGTATCAGCTTAAAGAGCAGGTAGATCACGTAAGTCAGGATCAGTACATCGATCACATCGATGAACTTGAAAGTACTTACGACGCTGATAAAAGCATCGAAAGTAGCGTGCTCATGCTGAGCTGCTAAAAACATCATTTAATGCACCCCCTCGGGGAAAACTTACACATATTTATTTTATATATCTCTTGATCTATGTATGAGGACAAATGTCCTCTTAGCTGACTGCGCAATACATATATTATTATTGTACCACAAATTCAGATAATTTCAATAGTTTTTTAAGAATATTGTAAATTTTTCATTGTCTTAACAAAATATACAACTTTTTTTACTTCTGCTTCCGTGTTGAATACTGACGGAGCGAACCGCACTGTTCCGCCTTTTGTGCCGAGTGTTGCATGGGCGAGAGCTGCACAGTGATAGCCTGCCCTGAGACAAAATCCGTGCTCTGCAAGCTTTGAGGCGGCTTCTTCTGAGCTGAATCCTGCTATATTGAATGAGACAATGGGCGCATGATCCGACAAACTATCGCGATATATCGTTACATTGCCGTTTTGACTCAGCTCGTTCATGAATATATCACATAGCCTTTTCTCGTGAGCCCTTATCCTTTCGATGCCATAGGATTTCACAAAGCGTATCCCTGCACCAAGAGTTATTGCACCGATGATGTTTGGTGTGCCGCTTTCAAGACTGTCGGGCAGGAATGAGGGCTGCAACAGCCGCAGCGAATCGCTGCCCGTACCGCCCTGTATTATGGGAGAAATGGTGAATTGTCCGTCGGTGACGAGCAAGCCTGTGCCTGTGATGCCGTAAAGTCCTTTATGACCTGCTGTACATAGTATATTTATTCCGTCTGAAAGCTTTATATCATAAATTCCGCAAGCCTGTGCGCCGTCGGCTATGAAGCAGATACCCTTCTCGCGGCAGAGCGCTCCTATCTCACGATAGGGAAGCAGCTGACCCGTGACGTTGCTGGCAAGAGTACAGACCACTGCCTTCGTGTCACTTCTGATAAGACGGCGGATATTTTCAACAGTTCTTTCGCTGTCGTTGAAAACTTCGGCAATAGAAAGAGTTATCCGTTTTTTTTCAGCAAGAGCAAATGCAGGACGGGACACAGAGTTGTGCTCCATGCTGCTGATTATCAGATGTCCGCCCTCAGACATAACGCCTTGTATAGCCATATTAAGGGCATAGGTGCAGTTCAGCGTGAATATGGTGTTTTCGGGAGCTGCGCCAAAAAACTCGGCAGCAGTTTCACGGGCGGAATAAAGTGCCTCGGAGGTGCGCATAGCAAGCTCATGACCTCCTCTGCCTGCGTTGCCGCCGTAGTTCAGTATCGCATCGGCGGCGGCTTTTCGTACAGCAGGCGGCTTTGGGAAAGTGGTTGCAGCGTTGTCAAAGTTTATCATCATCCTCACCTCCGCTGCTTCTCAGCGAGTAGGGAATATCATATCTGTCGAGAAGGTCTACTGCGTTTTTGCAGTTTCTGTCGATCACAAGTGAGTATCCGCAGCTTCGTTCAGCGCTTTTTTCACGCCTTACGACTCTGCACTGATATCCGTGGGTCCGCAGCATACGCTGTGCTTTCAAAGCATAAGTGTAAGAGGGCATATCAAAAATGCATTTTTTCAAAAGTATCACCCCTGACTGCTGTGCATTGCGCAGTTCAGCATGATCTGCGGTACATTCCATTATATGCCGAAAGTATTCATACTGACAGTATGAGCCTGATACATAATAATAAGAAAGCCTATCATTTTAGTAAGTTAAAAATAAAAAATTATTTTGAACTATTGACAACCAGGATTGAAGGTGCTATAATGTAAAAAACTTAAACCGATGACGCGGAGATAAAGTTAATTATGCTTCTACAGAGAGCCCACGGTGCTGAGAGTTGGGTGAAAAACAGATTAGCAAATGGACCGCCGAGGGTGCAGTCAAATGAGTGTGGCGTTGGAAAGCGACAGTACAATTTGCCGCAGGTGCAGCGCTCAGAGTATTCTGCAACGTTAGGATGTGCGTTAATCATCAGGGATATGATAGTATCCTGTTAAGTGCATGGCTTTTGTGCCATGAATCAAGGTGGTACCGCGGATAAGTATATTCGTCCTTGACAGATCATTATGATCTGTCAGGGACTTTTTTATTTGCCCTGACAGATCAGCGGAGGTGCTTTTACATGAACTTTTTACCTGAATTCAGCAAAGTGAGCGAGATCGCAAAAAGCGGAAAATACGACATTCTCCCCGTAAGCTGTGAGATATTGTCCGATATCTGCACTCCTATCGAAGCGATAACAGCTCTCAAAAACGTATCAACTCACTGCTATATGCTTGAGTCTGTGGCTGAGAATGAGAAATGGGGACGTTATACGTTCCTCGGCTTTGACCCGAAGATACAGATAACTGCCGCAGGAAACAAGCTTACAGTGGGTGACGTTGAAATGACAGCAGATGATCCGTCAGTACAGATCAGACAGATACTTTCAAACTATAAAAGCCCTAAATTTGACTACCTTCCACCGTTTACAGGCGGACTTGTAGGCTATTTCTCATACGATTTCCTTGCATACACCGAGAAGACACTGCGTATAGATGTCAGTGATACCGAGAACTTCAAGGACGTTGATCTTATGCTCTTTGATAAGGTCATCGCCTTCGACAACTTCCGCCAGAAGATCGTACTCATTGCCAATATGAAGCTTTCCGAGGGCGAAGCAGGCTACAATAAGGCTAAAATGGAGCTTCAGCAAATGTCAGACCTTCTCAGGAACGGCGAACGCAAAAAAGAACCTTCGGGTCACCTTAAAAGTGAGGTAACAGCTCTTTTCAGCAAAGAACAGTACTGCGATATGGTCGAGAAGGGAAAGAAATATATCCGCGAGGGAGATATCTTCCAGATAGTTCTCTCGAACCGTCTTTGCGCTGATTTCGAGGGAAGCCTTCTCAATACCTACCGTGTGCTGAGAACTATCAATCCTTCACCGTATATGTTCTACTTTTCGGGAACTGATGTGGAGATCGCAGGCGCTTCTCCTGAGACTCTCGTAAAGCTCGAAAACGGTGTCCTTCATACTTTCCCTCTTGCAGGCACTCGCCCGAGAGGTAAGACAGAGCAGGAGGACAAGGAGCTCGAAGAAGGACTTCTCCGCGACGAGAAGGAGCTTGCAGAGCATAATATGCTGGTAGATCTTGGACGTAACGACCTCGGCAAGATAAGCAAGTTCGGCAGCGTTCAGGTGGAAAAGCTGCACAGTATCGAGAGATATTCCCACGTTATGCATATCGGTTCTACGGTACGCGGCGAGATACGTGAGGAGTTCGACGGCATCGATGCAGTAAGTGCTGTTCTTCCCGCAGGAACACTTTCGGGTGCTCCTAAGATACGTGCCTGCCAGCTCATCGCAGAGCTTGAAAACAATAAGCGCGGTATATACGGCGGTGCGGTAGGATATATTGATTTCACGGGAAATCTCGATACCTGTATCGCTATCCGTATCGCTTATAAAAAGAACGGAAAGGTATTCGTCAGAAGCGGCGCAGGCATCGTTGCGGATTCTGTTCCCGAAAAGGAATATCAGGAGTGTATAAACAAGGCTGCGGCTGTTGTAAATGCTCTTAAACTTGCAGAGGAGGCTGACTTATGATACTTCTTATCGATAATTACGACAGCTTTTCGTATAACCTTTATCAGCTCGTCGGTGAGATATGTCCCGATATAAAGGTGATACGCAATGACGAGATGACCGTTGAGGAAATAGAGAAGCTCGCTCCCGAAAAGATCATACTCTCACCGGGTCCCGGAAGACCTGAGGACGCAGGCATTATCATAGAAGCGGCAAGGACTGTTTGCCGGAAGATACCGACACTCGGAGTCTGCCTCGGTCATCAGGCTATATGCGCAGCTTACGGTGCTACAGTCACCTACGCAAAGAAGCTCATGCACGGAAAGCAGTCCGTTATAAGCTTTATGAACAACAGCCCCATTTTCAAGGATATCGACGAGGGCGCTCCTGTTGCGAGATATCACTCACTTGCAGCCGATGCGGAGACTATTCCCGATCGTTTTGAGATAACAGCTCTTGCAGATGACGGCGAGGTAATGGCTGTTCAGCATAAGGATTTCCCGATATACGGTGTACAGTTCCACCCTGAGTCGATAATGACTCCTGACGGAAAAAAGATGCTGAAGAACTTCATCGACCTTTGATGATGCTATGGGAATGATACTTGAAAAGACCGTGCCATGTGGCAGGAATATGATATCGGGCTTCATAGGTATGGAGCTTAAAGAGTACAGAAAATGATACGGAGGTAACTATTATGATAAAAGAAGCGATCGTTAAGATAGTAAACAAGGAAGACCTCACTTACGATGAGGCATACACTGTAATATCAGAGATAATGGCAGGAGAGACAACTCCTACACAGAATGCGGCTTTCCTCTCGGCTCTTTCTACAAAGAGCACTAAGGCTGAGACAATAGACGAGATAACAGGCTGTGCAGCTGCTATGCGTGATGCTGCTATAAAGTTCGAGAACGACATGGACCTGCTGGAAATTGTAGGTACAGGCGGCGACAACGCTCACAGCTTCAATATATCAACAACTTCCGCTTTCGTTATCGCTGCTTCGGGCATAAAGGTATCAAAGCACGGAAACCGCGCTGCTTCTTCACTTTCGGGAACTGCGGATTGCCTTGAAGCTCTCGGCGGCAATATCGATCTCGACCCTGAGAAGTGCAGACAGCTCCTCGACGATGTTGGATTCTGCTTCTTCTTCGCGCAGAAGTACCACACTTCCATGAAGTACGTAGGTCCTATCCGTAAGGAGCTTGGATTCCGTACAGTATTCAATATCCTCGGACCTCTTACAAATCCTGCTTGTCCTAAGCACCATCTTCTCGGCGTTTACGACAGCATTCTCCTTGAACCTGTTGCGGAAGTTCTCATGAAGCTTGGCTCTGAGAACGGTATGGTAGTTTTCGGCAAGGATAAGCTTGACGAGATATCACTGAGCGCTCCGACAGCTGTTTGCGAATACAGAGACGGCTGGATGAAAAACTACGAGATAACTCCTGAGCAGTTCGGCTTTGAGCGCTGTACAAAGGACGACTTAAAGGGCGGTACTCCTGAGGAGAATGCAGCTATAACACGCGGTATCCTTGCAGGTGAGATACGCGGTCACAAGCGCAATGCGGTGCTTCTCAATGCAGGTGCAGCTATATACATTGGCGGCAAGGCTGACACTATGGCTGACGGTGTAATAAAGGCAGCTGAGCTTATCGACAACGGTGTAGCTCTTGCAGCTCTTGATAAGTTTATCGCGCAGTCACAGAACTGAGGTGCAGCATGACTATTCTCGATCAGCTTGCAGACTACGCCCGTGAGCGTGTGGCTGCGGCAAAGACAAAATTTTCGGCAGATTATGTGAAAAAAGCCGCACTTGAACTCACAAAGGGGCAGTTCGAGTTTGAAAAGGCACTGAAAAAGGACGATATCGCATTTATATGCGAGTGTAAGAAGGCTTCACCGTCAAAGGGCATTATCGCTGAGGATTTCCCTTACCTTGACATAGCAAGGCAGTATGAGGCAGCAGGAGCGGACTGTATATCGGTACTTACTGAGCCGAAATGGTTCCTCGGAAGTGATGAATACCTCCGTGAGATAGCTTCGACAGTGAGCATACCGTGTATCCGTAAGGACTTCACGGTGGACGAATACATGATATATGAGGCAAAGCTTCTGGGCGCAAAGGCTGTCCTGCTTATCTGTTCTATCCTTTCACAGCAGCAGATAAGCGAATATATCGGTATATGCGACGAGCTCGGCTTGTCCGCACTTGTAGAAGCTCACGACGAAGCAGAGCTTCGCGCGGCTGTTGCTGCCGGTTCACGTATCATAGGTGTGAACAACCGCAATCTCAAGGATTTTTCCGTTGACACAGGCAACAGCCGCCGTCTTCGGGAGCTTGCTCCCGAAGATGTGAGCTTCGTTTCCGAGAGCGGCGTTAAGTCCGCAGAGGATATAAGGCTTCTTCGTGAAGCAGGCGTGAACGCCGTGCTCATAGGTGAGACTCTTATGAGGGCGGCTGACAAAAAGGCAAAGCTCAAAGAGCTGAAAGGATAATATGACTAAGATAAAAATGTGCGGACTTCGCCGCGCTGAGGATATTGACTACGCAAACAGGCTGGTCCCCGATTATATCGGCTATGTTTTCGCAAAGAGCAGCAAGCGCTATGTTGCTCCCGAAAAAGCTGCGGAGCTTACAAAGCTTCTCGATGAGAAGATCACTCCTGTGGGAGTTTTTGTGGATTCGGACTTCGACGAGATATACAGCATCGTCAGCAGCGGGACTATCAGAGCAGTACAGCTCCACGGAAACGAGAGCGACGAGCTTATCAGGCGCTTGCAGGAGAAGGGGATAACTGTCATAAGAGCCTTCAAGGTGAAAAATGACGAGGACATCAAAGCTGCAAACAGTTCATGCGCAGACTTTGTTCTGCTGGATTCGGGAAGCGGCTCGGGTGAGGTGTTCGATTGGTCACTTATCAGCGGCGTTAAGCGGGATTTCTTCCTTGCAGGTGGAATAACTCCTGAAAATGTTTGTGGAGCAGTAAAAAAAACTGTCCCATATGCCGTAGATGCCAGCTCAAGTCTTGAAAAAAACGGAGTAAAGGATTATAATAGAATGGCTGCCTTTGCGGAGGCGATAAGACAGATGAGGTAACTGTATGGATTATCTTGAAAGCTACTACAATACATTCAACGAGGAGGAAAGGCTCCTCTCACAGCACGGTCAGGTGGAATATCTTACCACCATGAAGTATATTCACGAATATCTGCCCCATGAACAAAAGTCAAAAATACTGGAGGTGGGAGCAGGTACGGGACGTTACAGTATCCCACTTGCACAGGAGGGACACACAGTTACGGCACTTGAACTCGTCGGGCATAACCTCAGTGTGCTGAAAAGCAAGCTCACAGGCAGCGAGCTGCTTGAAGCAGTGCAGGGCAATGCTCTTGACCTGTCGCGCTTCGACGATAATACCTTTGATATGACTCTTGTCCTCGGTCCGATGTACCACTTGTATACTAAAGAGGACAAGCTGAAGGCTCTGTCGGAGGCTGTCCGTGTTACTAAGCGCGGCGGCTGTCTGCTGGTCGCGTACTGTATGAACGAGGCTGTGATAATACGCTATGTGTTCGGTAAGGACAACCTGCGTGACTCGCTGGGAATGATAACGGACGAATGGCACTGTACAAGCGAACCAAAGGAGCTTTTTGAGCTGGTGCGCACTGAGGACATAGCAGAGCTTGACAGCCATATCGCTGCCGAGCGCTTAAAGCTTGTGGCAGCAGACGGAGCCGCAAACTATATGCGCGACAAGATAGACGGAATGGACAGATACACATTTGAAAAATTTATGGAATACCACTTTGCCATATGCGAAAGATCTGACCTTACAGGAGCTTCCGACCATACATTGGATATACTCCGCAAGCTGTAAATAGTAAAAGTAACATTGCATAAAGAGTGTGCTGAAGATGCGCAGTCAGATACGGTACAAAGCCAACAGGTGTGCTTTGTGCGGCGTTGCTTAAAGAAAGGAAAAGATATTATGTCACAATCAAAAGGACGTTTCGGTGTTCACGGCGGTCAGTATATCCCCGAAACACTTATGAATGCGGTCATAGAGCTTGAACAGGCTTACGACCACTATAAAAATGACCCCGACTTCAACCGCGAGCTTACAGAGCTCCTTAATAACTATGCAGGCAGACCTTCGCTGCTCTACCGCGCAGATAAGCTCACAAGAGAGCTTGGCGGAGCTAAGATATACCTCAAGCGTGAGGACCTCAACCACACAGGCTCACATAAGATAAACAACGTTCTCGGTCAGGCTCTCCTTGCAAAGAAAATGGGCAAGACCCGTCTTATCGCAGAAACAGGTGCAGGTCAGCACGGTGTTGCAACTGCTACAGCTGCGGCTCTTCTCGATATGGAGTGCGTAGTTTTCATGGGCGAGGAGGACACTAAGCGTCAGGCGCTCAATGTATACCGTATGAAGCTTCTCGGCGCTGACGTTATCCCCGTTAAGAGCGGAACTGCTACCCTGAAGGACGCTGTTTCAGAGGCTATGCGCGAGTGGACTACACGTATAACCGATACCCATTACTGTCTCGGTTCTGTTATGGGACCGCATCCGTTCCCGACTATCGTCCGCGATTTTCAGGCTGTTATTTCCCGTGAGTCAAGAGCGCAGATACTTGAAGCAGAGGGAAGACTTCCCGACGCTGTTATAGCCTGCGTGGGCGGCGGTTCAAACGCTATCGGCAGCTTCTATCACTTCATTCCCGATGAAGGAGTACGTCTTATCGGCTGCGAGGCAGCAGGAAGAGGTATCGATACATTCGAGACTGCTGCAACAGTAAACACAGGAAGAATAGGAATATTCCACGGTATGAAGTCTTATTTCTGTCAGGACAAGTACGGTCAGATAGCTCCTGTTTATTCGATATCCGCAGGTCTTGATTATCCCGGCGTAGGTCCTGAACACGCTAATCTCCACGATATAGGCAGAGCTGAATATGTTCCGATAACTGATGACGAAGCAGTAAACGCTTTTGAGTACCTCTCACGCACTGAGGGAATTATCCCTGCTATCGAGTCAGCTCATGCTGTTGCTTACGCAATGAAGCTCGCTCCAACAATGGACAAGGACAAAATAATCATCGTTACTGTTTCGGGACGCGGCGACAAGGACTGTGCTGCTATTGCTCGTTACAGAGGGGAGGATATCTATGAGTAATATAAAAGCTGCCTTTGCAAACGGCAAGGCTTTCATACCATTCATCACCTGCGGCGACCCTGATCTCGAAACTACCGCAAAGGTGATACGCGCTGCTGCTGAGAACGGAGCTGACCTCATCGAGATAGGTATCCCTTTCTCAGATCCTACTGCGGAAGGTCCTGTTATTCAGGGAGCTAATATCCGCGCACTTGCAGGCGGAGTTACTACAGACAAGGTTTTCGAGCTTGTGAAGGAGCTTCGCAGAGATGTCAAGATACCTTTCGTTTTCATGACATATGCAAACGTTGTATTTTCGTATGATTCTGAGCGCTTTATGGCTCGCTGCTGTGAGACAGGCGTTGACGGCATCATACTTCCCGACCTTCCTTTCGAGGAGAAGGACGAGTTCTCAGCTGTTGCAAAGCAGTACGGAGTTGACCTCATATCGCTGATAGCTCCTACCTCTGAGAATCGTGTAGCCATGATAGCAAAGGAAGCAGAGGGCTTTATCTACATTGTTTCAAGTCTCGGAGTTACGGGTGAGAGAAATGAGATAAATACCAATATCGGCAGTATCGTAAAGGTGATACGCGAGAATACTAACGTGCCTTGCGCAGTTGGTTTCGGTATCTCAAAGCCTGAGCAGGCAAAGGCTATGGCAGAGCTTTCCGACGGAGCTATAGTTGGTTCGGCTATCATCAAGATACTGGAGAAGTACGGCAAGGACGCTGCTCCATATGTTGGCGAGTACGTAAGGGAAATGAAGAACGCTGTTATCAATGGTTAATGCATAATTGATAGTTGTCTGAAATTATTGGTTTTATGAGGAAACGCTGTCATGGCGTTTCCTCATTTTGTGTCGAAGCAGAAAAAAAGGGCGGATAATATCCGCCCCCAGTCTGTCGAAAAGTCCTTATACCAATGAATGGGATTCCAAAGGGACTGTGTTCCTTTGGCAGAGTCCAGAGGCAGCGCCTCTGGTGGGGTGTGGGGCAAAGCCCCACAAATAGCCTCAAAGCGCTTCGCAAAGGGTGAATTAAAAAACAGTCCAGTGGACTGTTTTTTAAGAGGGAACGCCTTGCAAGTGAAGGCGTTCCCTTAAAAAAATGGGGTTTATTGACAAGCTAAGGGCGGATAATATCCGCCCCTTCACATTTAATTATTATCTGATAGATAGTCTGTACCGAAGCGGAGAGCAAGCTGGTCACAGATAACGAGAGCCGTTATACTGTCCGCTACAACTCTTGCACGGTGAACGATCGCAGGATCGTGACGACCGTTTATCACAAGGGTAGTGTTCTCCATAGTGTTCATATTGATAGTCTGCTGTTCCTTGTATATAGAAGGAGTAGGCTTGACAGCGACCCTGAAAAGCACGGGCAGACCCGTTGTGATACCACCGAGAATACCGCCGTTATTGTTGGTAGGACTGCTTATCTTTCCGTTTTCGCTGCGGAAACTGTCGTTGCACTCGCTTCCCAGCATATCGGCTGCGGCAAAGCCTGCCCCGAATTCTACACCCTTAACGGCAGGGATACCGAACAGTGCATGAGCAAGAACGCTTTCGAGAGTGTCGAACCAAGGCTCACCAACACCGGCAGGAAGACCTGTTACAACAGTTTCGAGTCTGCCGCCTACGCTGTCGCCGTTTTCCTTTGCAGCGGTTATGGCTTTTTGCATAGCTTCGCCCTTTTCACTGTCAAGAACTGCGAATTCCTGTGAATTGAGCTGTTCGATATCAGTGTCGATATCGTTGAAACTGCGATCATAGATGCCGCCGCATGAAAGTATATGTGTGGCTATTTTTATGCCCTTTGCACGGAGCGCATTTATTGCAACAGCTCCTGCTGCGACAACTCCTGCGGTGATACGTCCGGAGAAATGTCCGCCGCCGCGGAAGTCCTGAAAGCCGTGGTACTTCATCTGTGCAGAGAAGTCCGCGTGACCCGGTCGTGCCTTATATGCAAGCTCGCCGTAATCCTTGCTTCTTGTGTCCTGATTTTCTATAATGAATGTTATGGGAGTTCCTGTAGTTCTGCCGTTCCAGACTCCGCTGACTATCCTTACTTTGTCTGCCTCACGCCTTGCCGTGGAGAGCGCGCCTATAGACTGGCGCAGCTTCATCTGCTGTGCGATGAATTCTTCATCAACAGGTATACCTGCTGCCATTCCGTCGAGTATTGCTCCAATTGCTTCTCCGTGGCTCTCACCGAAAACTGTCACGGAAACGCTTGAACCAAAAGTGTTCTTCATCTGATATTTCTCCTTTGAATGGTTTGCCCTGATATCTGCGTAAAATCGCATCAAAACTTTACTTAATTATACCACTTTCCTATGTTTATGTCAAGCAGACTTGTTATCAGTTTCGGAGTGAGTAAAGAAATAATTGAGCGATCAGGGCTTGAAGTAAAGGCAACACCGCACAAAGACCGCTTAACGACTTTGTACTAAATCTGCTTGCATATTTAGCACAATCTCTGTGCGGTGTTGCCTAAAATAATTTTTGCGCAAACCTTCGTATTTACAAAGAAACTGTGTTCTGCGACAGAAGTTCGGAAAAATGACCGCTTAACACAGACTATTGGGAAACATTATTTAATATGTAAAAGGCTTGAATTATTTACTGCGATATGGTATAATATGTTTAGTTTGGCTTTGCTAACAAATAATCATCAAGAAGGGATAAAAATGACAGCAGTTGAATTCAAAAATGTTTTAAAGGTGTATGGAAAAGGTGAAGGTCAGCAGGTAGCGGTCGATCATGTTAGTTTCACGATCGAAAAAGGCGAGTTCGTAGTTATTCTCGGACAATCTGGTGCGGGAAAATCGACTGTGCTGAATATGCTTGGAGGAATGGACGTACCAACTGAGGGAAGCGTGATCGTAGACGGAAAAGAAATATCATCATACAATGATAAACAGCTTTCGGAGTACAGGGCAGACACGATAGGCTTTATATTTCAGTTCTATAATCTTCTGCCCGGACTGACCGCATACGAGAATGTTGCACTGGTAAAGGATATTAAAAAATCGGCGCTGAACGCTGATGAAATGCTGGAGCGTGTAGGGCTCTCAGATCAGAAGAATAAGTTCCCGACGCAGATGTCAGGCGGTCAGCAGCAGAGAGTATCCATTGCGAGAGCACTTGCTAAAGACCCGAAGATAATTCTCGGTGATGAGCCTACAGGAGCGCTTGATTCGGAAACAGGAAAACTGGTTATTGACCTGTTGCAGAAGCTTTCCACAGAGCATGGAAATACAGTCATTCTTGTAACACATAATGCTGATATCGCAAAGTGTGCGAATCGAATCATACACATGAGAAATGGTAAAATAAAGTCTGTCAAGATCAACGAGAACCCTCTGTCAGTGAACGACATCGAATGGTGAGGTGACAACAGTGCTCAAAAGAAAAATGCTTCGTGATATAAAAGCGAACTTTGCACAGTTCTTTTCGATAATGCTGCTTTCCCTGATAGCCATGTGGTGCTATACGGGATTTCAGGCAAATGTTGTCGGAGGAAATAAGGCGAGAAAAAATTTTGAAAATAGTTCAAACTTTGCCGATGGCTGGATATACGGTGAGGATTTCAGTGAGGAACAGGCAGATAAGATCGCAGATATCAGCGGTATCAAAGATGTACAGCGACGCACCGAGGTACTTGGAAAGGCTGATGAGAAATACAATACCGCAGAGATGTATTGCTATTTTCAGGACGATACAAAGGTAACGCTCCCAAGAACTGTTGAAGGTGCGGATTATGATCCGCAGGATACGGAAGGTCTGTGGCTGTTCAGCAGATTTGCCGAGACATGGGGGATAAAAGTCGGAGACAGGTTTACGGTCCATGCAATGGGACTTGATATAGAAAAACAAGTCAAGGGACTTATCGTAACTCCTGAATACGAATTCGCCTGCGCATCTACAGATACGGATACAGATTTTCACAACATCGGTTTTGCGTATCTGTCGCAGAATGCTTTGCCGGAAGAAATGCGTATCAACAATGAGATAATATTCACCTGCGAAGGCAAAGCGCTGGATCATGAAAACGATATATCAGAAGCTCTTGACAATAATTACGCATATCTTGCCGACAGAAACAGTATCCGCGGCTGGTATCAGCTTTCGGATGAACTGGCACAGCATGACTCGTTCTCATATATATTCTCTTTTGTTTTCGTAGCTATAGCATTGCTTGTAATAGTAACGACGATGAAACGTATGATAGCACAGCAGAGAACGCAGATCGGTACGCTTAACGCTCTCGGAATGAAAAAGCGAAAAATACTTCTGCATTACCTCGGTTACAGCTTTGTTTTATCGTCTGTCGGCTGTATTCTCGGTATCATTCTTGGTATCCTTACATTTGGCAGGCTCATGGTAAATATGTTCAGCAGCTTCTATACGCTTCCTGACTGGCAGCCCGGATTCAGCTGCAAGAGTATTGTTGTTGCAGCGGTCCTTGTAATTATATGTACAGGTTCTTCGTATCTGAGCTGCAAGAAAATTCTGAAGATACATCCGTCAGAAGCTCTCAGACCTGCGGCTGCAAAAACTGCAAAGCCTTGTATTTTTGAGAAGCTGCCGTTCTGGAAAAAGCTCAGTTTCAATGTGCGTTATAATCTGCGAGACATATCACGTTCAAAACTTCGTTCATTTATGGGCATTTTCGGAACGTGCATGGGAATGATGATAATGGAGCTCGGACTTGGCGCATATGACACGGTGGATTATGTCCGTGACTGGTACTTCCACGATATTCAGAACTATGAGTATCAGGTACTGCTCAATGACAGCTGTACTCCCGAACAGGCAGAGAAGCTGAAATCCGAGACAGGCGGAGAGCTTATAGCTATGGAGGCAATATCTATAGCTGCAAAGGATCACCCGAATTCTGACGGGATCATAAGCTGCAAGCTGGCTGTTACCGAGGGTGAGCAGTTATACTGTGTATCCGACAAGGAGCTGGATACTACTCGGATACATCAGGGAACAGTTGCTCTTACAATGAAGCAGGCGAAAAAACTCGGACTGTCAGAGGGCGACAAGGTCTACTGGAAAACTGCGACAGGCACCGAATGGAACGAGAGTAAAATAGGACTTATATCGCGTCACCCGAATATAACAGGTATTACAATGCTGCGTGAGGACTATGAAGCAGCAGGATTAAACTTCCGTCCTGTAATGCTGGTATCCAAAAATAACTGTGAAAAAGCTGCTGACAAAGAGTATGTATCCGCTGTTCACAGTATGAAGGATCTTATCGCTGCGTTTGATAAGATGATGGAGATAATGAATCTGCTTGTGTATTTCATGGTGATATTCTCTGTTCTGCTTATCGTGATAGTTCTGTACAATTCGGGAAATCTTTCCTTCAACGAACGTGAAAAGGAATTTGCGACACTTAAAGTTCTCGGCTTCAAAAGCGGTGCTATACGCAGACTTCTCTCCACTCAGAACCTCTGGCTTTCCGTTATAGGAGTTATATGCGGACTGCCCCTCGGACGTGTACCGTTACAAGCTATGATGGACTCAAACGGTGATGCGATCGACTGGCCGTGTTACATATCTCCGATCACTTATATTATTTCGGCAGTATTTGTAATGACAGTATCTATACTTGTCAGCTTCCTGTTCTCGCGCAGGATAAAGAGGATAGATATGGTCGAAGTTCTGAAGGGAATGGAGTAAAGGCAATACCGTACAGAGTACACCTGACGGCTTTGCGCGTTGTTACATGAAATGCAGCAAGGATCTGTGAAAAAATATACAAAGGCTTGAAAGGAGAGAACGATATGAAAAATGTTGAACGTACATTTTGTTTTGGAGATAGATATTCTACTGTTGTGAGTGGGTGCTGCCGATCATGAATAAACAGGTAAAAACACTCATTCCACTTGTTCTTAATGCTGTATTATCTGGAATCATGATAAGCGTTGGAGGTGCAGTATATCTGCTGTGCGATAATAAGATAATGGGAAGCTTCCTTTTCAGCTTCGGACTTTTTACCATAGTCCAAAGAGGATTTGCCCTTTATACAGGGAAAGTAGGATATATCCCTGAAAATTCAAAGGGATATATCCTTGAGACCCTTGTTACGCTTGTCGGAAATATGATCGGTACTGCGTTCGGAGCGCTGCTGCTTAAACAGACACGTTTCGCAGATACCCTCTGTGAAAAGGCAGCCGCTTCCATGGAGATCAAGACAGGGGACAGCTTCGTAAGTCAGTTCGTTCTCGGAGCATTCTGTGGAATGCTTATGTACCTCGCAGTGGACAATGCTAAGGAATGCCGCAAAAAGCAGGCGGATATGTCTTTGGTTTTCGGAGTATGTCTGCCTGTTATGATATTCATAATATGCGGCTTCAATCATTCGATAGCTGATGCATTCTATATGTTCACAGCCGATGCTTTCCCGAAAAATTTACCATACATACTAACAGTTGCGGCAGGCAATGCGGCAGGCGGTATGATGATACCGATAATCAAAAAGATAAGCTCGCTCCAATAATATTATAAAGGCTGCATACCCAAAGCGGTTATGCAGCCTTGTTTTATATTCATGAAAACTTCTTTATCGGCTGACCTCTGAATAAGCATAGCTATTTATATTGCAGGCATAAAGTGTCAGAGCAGCGCCTTCAAATCAGTTATCATCTTTGTACTTTGTTACTTATGCAAGCTGTGTTATTACAAGATGTGCAGAAACAGGACGTGTTCCGCCTGCAAGCGGAGTAATAGTTAAGGCTGCCGCATTCCCTGACGGATTGCGAACTGTCAATACGGAGTTTGCTTCTGTAGTTTCAACGAGAGCTATCCCGATTATCTGATCTGTTCCTGTGGCACGGCCTGAAACAGTGTATTCAAGGTCAGCGCCGTTAAGTGTCAGTATCAGCTGACCTGCTTCTGTTACACTTACCTGAAACTGTATCTGATATATACCAATATCAGCAAGGGTAAATGATGAGTCGGTTGCACGGGTTATTCCTGCACCACTGCTCGGACCATCCTGTGGAAAGCTGACATCGGCTCCCGGAGCAACAGCAGCAGAATTATCAGGAGGCATAATTGCATAGAAATCTGCGTAATTCAGCACAGTCCCCGGAGGTCCCTGAGGACCTGTCTCACCCTGAGGGCCGACGGGACCGATCTCACCCTGAGGACCGGCAGGACCGATCTCACCCTGAGGGCCGACAGGACCAATTTCGCCCTGAGGACCGGCAGGACCGATCTCACCCTGAGGACCGGCAGGACCGATCTCACCCTGAGGACCGGCAGGACCGATCTCACCCTGAGGACCGGCAGGACCGGTCTCGCCCTGAGGACCGGCAGGA
>Ga0256405_10004759_pt1 | contig 24795 bp, 9 predicted proteins | sample RumenRJG_02DNA_FD_189096 | JGI IMG/M metagenome (GOLD analysis project Ga0256405, IMG submission 189096) | Bovine rumen microbial communities from Lethbridge, Alberta, Canada - RJG_02 | ecosystem: Host-associated > Mammals > Digestive system > Stomach > Rumen | place: Canada: Alberta | collected... | reverse complement strand
GGATGAACAGCGTATATATCACCACCATGGTCATCATTAGCATGCTCGACACGATGTTGATGCTATGCTCTATCACGTCCCACACCTTAGGAACCGCCTGCTTCACGGTGTCTATGAAACCATCCTGCGTGATAAGCGCCTTGACATCCTCCTTAGTCACGTTCTCGTGGATAAACTCTTCTATCATGTTCGGGATGTTGCTCATAAATGCATCCTTCGAAACGTAAGTTATCAGCAGGTCTCTCACACGTACGCTCTCCTCCAGAATCGGAGGAACAATCAGGAACGACAGTCCCGTCAGGATGATAGCTGCCGTGATGAACGTGCAGAAAATGCCCAGCAAGCGGTATTTCAGCTTGCAGCGATACTGGAAGAATTTAACCACCGGAAACAGCAGATAAGCAATGAGCCATGCCAGGAAGAAAGGCAACAGCACACCGCTGAGCCTGTTCAGCAACATGATGATTCCTATCACGGCCACCACCGTTATTGTGCCACGTATAAAACTATCGAACGTTATTTTCTTTTGCTCCATGAGGTCTATGTATATACTATATCGGGGACAAAGGTACGAAAAAAGTAGATAATAATGCAAAAAAGTGGCTTTCTTTTTCAGAAAGCCACCTTCTTATCCTTCTCGTGTCGCTCTTATTCCGCTTGGTCTTGTCCTGTACCGTCGCCTGGGTTAACAGGAATGTTACCTCCCGACACCGTTATAGTGACGCTATATCCTATGTTCGGGTTGTCTGTCGATGTGATGTTGATAGTTGTTTGTCCATTGTCCAACAAGGTTAGCAATCCACTCTCATCCACAGTGGCTACTTGCGTATTGCTTGACGACCATGTAATACTCTTTTCTGTTGTATACGTCGGGGTAAAGATAGGCTCCAACCGGTAGCTGTCGCCAGCAATGAGCACTTGTGAAGTATTGATGCCACTAAAGGTCAGATTCGTGGGATGTACCACTACCAAGACGGGTGTATAAGCACTGGTGAATCCAGAGTTGTCGTCGCTGTAGTGCAGTGCAAAGGCATAGTCGCCATTATGCTCAAATCCGGCACTTGGCGTAACCTCCAGCGTCAGCACACCACTGGCTTCATCACCTGTAATCTTGTTGATGGTGAGCGACGGTGTCTCACTAAGCGACTTGCCCTCAAACTTAAATCCCTTGCTGTTGTTCACCAGTTCTGGTATCAACTTCTTGGGTTCCGCACGGTAACGTATGGTCATTGCGCTGGTTCCATCCACACGGATACAACCGCTACTGTGCTCTGGGACAAACACCAACGATTGCAATATCTCAATATCATCATTCTTGTTACATGCCGTTACCAACAACAGCAGTGTCATGATGGCGAAAAGAATCTTTTTGTTCATAATGCTCATATTTATCTGATCACAGTTTTCTTGTTATTCTTAATGTAAACACCCCTCTTCGTAGGACGACCATTGAGTTTGCGTCCGCTCATATCGTACCAGTCACCCTCATCCGTATCATCAGTGATACTGTTGATGTTCGTCACTTCACCCGTGTTCACCAGTTGTATGATTGAACTATACGACGGACTGGATGCTGCTTGTCTCAGGTAAAGCACAGCCTTACCTGCAGGCACCTTAATGTCTTCGCTCTCCTCTTGGATGCTGTAGAACTCGTTATTCTTCATGAAGTAATAACCAGTGCCGAAGTGCGTCGCTACGATAACAGGCACCAGACAGTTTTGCGAACCATAGTCCTTATAATCATCAGTGCTGATGGTGGTACTACTGGTCATTCGTCGTCCACAAGCCACAAGGTCGTAAGGTGTGTCATTACCCTCACTGCTAATCAGTACACCATTGTTGTGCTTGATGATGCGCTGTCCACCCACTGTCAGGTCGTTGTCTGACAGTTCTACGATGGTTACTGTAGCGTTATCCCGTTCACGAGCAATATAAACCGATACACCATCTGGAACATAGACATCCACACCACTTGAGAATGTCCAGTAGCGGTTCTTTGCCGTCACCGTAGTCATTATCTTACCAGCCTTGAAGCTTTCTGATAGGCTAGGCATCAGTGCATAGTCATCAAGCAGGGCTAGGGTAGTGTGTATGGTAGCTGTTGCAGGAATAGCATCCTCAGCTATCTCCAGAGGCTCCTCCGTGTCTGGCAAATAAACATCCGTCAGGTTCGGCACATTGGCAAAGGCGTTGGCAGAAATACCTACTATGGTATAGGTCTTTCCGTTCGAGGTGAAAGTAGCAGGAACAGTTACACTTGTGACTTGTTCCAGTTCCGTCTCAGTTCCTTCGCAACCCGAAACCTTCACCTCGTCGCTACCTTCCTCTGTTGGAGTGTACGTGATTGGTTTCTCGTCTGGATGCTCAGGATCGTCATCTCCGTGAATCTCCTCACGAGTGATAGTGAATGACTTGATTACCGTACCCTTATAGTTGTTCTGTCCGACTACAACCACCTGGTAGGTACCCTCATCCGTACCACCTTCGTTGGTTACGGTATAGTCGTCCTCTGTCATAAGGGTTCCGTCTGCCACGGTCACTTCTGGTTTCTGCACCTTTTCGTTATAGATAAATGAGGTCTTGTCGAGTGTTACCATCTCGTCTGTCAGCGTCTTCGGCAGGATAACGAAGGTCTTCATCTGCTCACCGGTATAGTCGCCCACACCCTTCACAGTAACCGTTGCCGTTCCGGCATTCACGTTATTGTTATATAATAAGGTGTAGTCCGTTTCTTCGCTCAGTGTCCTGTCTTCCATCTTTACGGTAACGTTAGGCTTGCGCTCTGTGCCATCGAAGGTATACTCGGTGGTTTCCAGTGTTACTACAAAGGTGTTCACACCACTGCTCAGAATGGTGAATTTCACAGACGCCTCGTCCATATAGTTGCCTATACCTTTCACCTTCACCTCATAGTCGCCTGCTTCCATACCACCTTCGTTGGTCACGGTATAGTCAGTGTTCTCAACCATGTTCCTGGTTCCGTCCTTCACACTTACAGCAGGCTTCTGTACGCTACCATTATAGTAGAAGTAGTCTGGCGTCAGCGTTATCATTCCTGAAGTTACAGGCTTCGGCGTAATCTCAAAGGTAGTTGATGCCGAACCCGTATAGTTCTTCTCACCAGTTACGGTTACCGTTACTGTACCTACGTTGATGTTCGGAGAAATCGTGGTGGTAAAGCTGGTGGATGGTACGATATGTGAGCCAACGGCTACTTCACGCACTCCAGGATTCTTTTCTGTACCGTCATATACGTAGCTCTGCAACTGGTAGAGCGTTACATGGGCATCGTTGATGCTCATCGGGTTGATGGCATATTGACGTACTACGGTTCCTGTGTAATTGTTCCTACCTGTTACCATCACGTTGTAGGTGCCCTTGTCCAGACCACCCTCGTTGGTAATGTAGTAGTCGTTCGATGTCAGAGCCGTTCCGTCGCTGACGGTTACTGCTGGCATCTGTAACAATCCGTTATAGGTAAACGTGGTGCTACTCAGGCTAACCATTGCATTGCTCAGCTCCTTAGGCTTGATGAGGAAAGTCTTGTCCCTGCTACCATCGTATTCACCCAAACCTCTTACCGTTACAGTTGCCATACCTACGTTCACATTGTCTGTGTATGCTACCGTGTAGTTGACGCCCGGAGTCAGCACGGTCTCACCGTCCTTGACGGTTACCTCTGGCTGTTGCTCACTACCGTTATAGATCACACTTTCTGCACTCAGCGTAACCTCAAAGCTACCCACCTCCTTGGCATTAATGATGTATGTCTTGCTGGCAGTACCCTTGTAGTTACCCTTACCGGTGATGGTCACGTCGTATGCTCCAACAGTCTTTCCACCATTGTTCTGCAGGGTATAGTCTGTATCAAGTACCAATGTGGTCTCTCCGTCCCTGACAATTACCTCAGGCTTCTGAATCTCCCCATTATAGGTGTATTCATAGTTGCTTAGCGTAATCATACTGTTCTCTACAGCCTTCGGTTCGATTTCGAAGGTCACCGTCTTGCTATCCTTGAAGTTGCCCTGACCGGTCACCGTCACTGAGGCTGTTCCAGCATTCACATTGTCACCATAGCTGGTTGTGTAGCCTTGTGTTGGTACGTTGATGTTACCTACGGTTACCTCACGGACACCAGGCTTCTTCTGCAGTCCTTCGTAAACATAGCTCTGCAATTGATAGAGAGTAACGTTGGCATCGACAATACTCAGCGGTGTGATGGTGAACGTCTTGTCTATCTGTCCGCTATAGTTACCTTGGCCATTCACAATCACGTGGTAAGTACCTTGATTGGTACCACCATTGTTGGTAATCACATAGTCATCCTTCGTCATGATGTCACCATCGCTGACGCTTACCTCAGGCTTCTGTATGAGGGTGTTGTAGACAAAGCTGGTCTCCGATAGTGTTACCATCGTTTCCGTCAGGGGCTTCGCCGTGATGGTGAAGGTTGCCATCTTTGTACCTGCATAGTTGCCCTTACCCATTACGGTTACTGTTGCTGTTCCTACATTCACATGGTTGGTGTAGGCCACCTCATAATCTGTATTGTAGGTCAGTGTCTTCACTCCGTCTGTCACTGTTACTGATGGAGTCTGTGCACTGCCATTATATTGTACGCTTGTGTTGCTCAGTGAGATGGTGAAGTTGGTAGTACCGTCCTTCTCCACGATGCTGTATGATCTTGAAGCCTCGCTGGCATAGTTGCCCATACCTGCAACAGTCACACTGTAAGTGCCAACACTGGTACCACCCGCATTGGTCAGTGCGTAGTCAGTACCTAAGGTCAGTGTCTTCGCACCGTCCTTCACAATTACTGTAGGCTTCTGCACCTCACCGTTATAGATGAAGTTCTCACTGCTCAGTACTATCATGTCGCTGGTAATCGGCTTGCCTGTGATGGTGAAGTTCACCGTCTTGGCATCCTTGAAGTTACCCTTACCCGTTACCGTTACCGTTGCATTACCTACGTTCGTGTTCTCACCGTAGCTCACATCATAGCCTGTGGTTGGCACAGTGATGTCGCCCACCATGACCTCACGAACACCAGGTTTCTTGGCTGTACCATCGTAAACGTAGCTTTGCAACTGATAGAGAGTTACGTTGGCATCAGCAATGCTCAGTGGTGTGATGGCATAGGTCTTGGTCACCGTACCAGTGTAGTTGCCCTTACCTGTTACCTTCACTTCATGGTTGTCACCCACGTTGATGCCACCATTGTTCAGTATCGTGTAGTCATAGTCTGTTATGATGGAAACATTGGCAGCATTCTTATCGTCCACGATTACCTCAGGCTTCTGTGCCAGGCTGTTGAATACAAAGCTGGTGGCCGAGAGTATTACCATCGCTCCAGTCAGTGTCTTCGGCATGATGGTGAAGTTCTTGCTTACCGTACCCGCATAGCTGCCAATACCCGTCACGATGACTGATGCCGAACCCACATTCTTGTTGTTGCTGTAAGCTACAGTATAGTGGGTTCCCTCCGTCAGTACTGTTGCAGGTGATGTACTGTTATCCATGACGGTGATGTCCGGTTCTTGCTCACTACCGTTGTAGATGACACTGGCAATATCGCTCACGCTGAATACCGAAGCACCCTTCGTGATGATGTTGAATGTCCTGGAGGCTGTTCCCGTGTAGTTTCCTTTACCTGTAATGGTCAGACTGTAGGTTCCAACCTCCTTTCCACCATCGTTGGTCAGCGTATAATCAGTATTCTCTATCAGTGTCTTCGAACCGTCCTTTACAGTTACGGTAGGCTTGATGATGCTACCTGTGTAAATCAGGTTCTCGCTGCTCAGGAGAATCATCTCTTTGTTCACGGTCTTTGGCGTAATGGTGTAGCTTGCGGTGGCAGCCCCCGTGTAGTCACCCTTACCTGTGATGGTTATGGTCTTCGTACCGGTGTTAATCACATCTTCGGGATAAGCCACCGTATAGCCTATCGTTGGAACCACCAGTGTTCCCACCAACACCTCTCTTACGGTAGGTTTCTTCTCAGTGCCATCATAGATGTAGCTTGTCAACTCATTCAGCGTCACGGAGGCATTGTTCAGACTCAACATTCCAATACTATAGTCCTTCGTGATGACACCCGTATAGTTACCGATACCTCTGATGGTTACCGTCTTCGTTCCCTGACTGATGGCGTCCGTAGGATAGGTCACTGTATAGTGTGTTCCCTGAATCAGTGGCAAATTGTTGTCAGTATCTGTCACACTGACTACAGGTTTCTGCTCACTACCATTATAGGTGAACGAAGTCGACGAGAGTGCTACCATACCGTCTGTCAGAGGCTTCGGGTTAATGGTGAAGTTGACAGAGCGTGTTCCGCTGTAGTTACCCTTACCCGTCACCGTTGCCGTGGCAGTGCCCACGTTGATGTTGTCTGTATAAGCCACCTCATAGTCCGTACCCAGTGTTAGGATGGTTGTTATACCCGCCTTCTTCACGGTTACCGTTGGTGTCAGTGGCATACCTGTGTAGGTCAGTGGCACCGTCAACTCGTCAACCGTAAATCCTGCAGCACCCTTGGTTATGATACTATATTGCTTTTTGGCGGTTCCCTTATAGTTGCCCTGACCCGTGATCATCACTTCATAAGAGCCCACTTCCGTTCCACCGGCATTGGTCAGTGTGTAGTCCGTTGTCAGTGCCAGTGTCTTGGTACCGTCCTTCACGGTTACTTCCGGCTTGATGTTGCTACCCGTATATTCCAGATTCTCACTGCTCAGGTAAATCATGTCGCTGGTCACCGGCTTCTGCTCAATGCTGAAGGTCGTGGTGTTGCCGTCCTTGAAGTTCGTTCCCGTCTTGGCAGTCACCGTCACCGTAGCCGTTCCTACGTTTGTGTTACTGCTGTATGCTACGTCATAAGCCGTTGCAGGCACTACCAGTTCTCCCACCTTCACCAGTTGTACGGCAGGTGTCTTCGCCAAACCGTCATAGACATAGCTCGACAGTGTTGCCAATGTAATCGTCGCTGTCGACATACTCAACTGGGTAATCGTGAACGTCTTGTCTATCGCACCCGTATAGTTGTTCTGTCCGGTAATGACAACGTGATAGGTTCCGACATCCACTCCACCTTCGTTGGTCACTACGTAGTCGTTGCTGGTAATAATGCTTATTCCCGCATTCTTGTCATCCATCGTGGGCGTAGGCTTCTGCACATTACCATTATATATAAAGGTAGAGGCCGACAGCGTCAGCATATCATTGTTCAGTGCCTTGGGCTTAATCTTAAATGTCTGACTCTTTACGAAGGTGTAGCCGTTCTTACCCGTCACTGTTACCACTGCTGTACCTGCATTGATGTTGTTCAAGTAGGCAACGGAGTAGTAGTTGCTGCTCAGCGTGTTGTCTCCCTCCTTCACCACAGGTACAGGCTCCTGAGCCGCTCCGTTATACGTCACATCAGCAATGGCATTGATAGAGAATCCCGATGCATCGTTCGCCACAATGCTAAACGACTTCGAGGCAGTACCCGTGTAGTTGCCCTTACCGGTAATGGTTACTCCATAACTTCCTATATCCGTACCACCAGGATTCGACAACGTGTAGTCAGTGTCCTCTACCATGTCTCTCGTTCCGTCCTTCACCGTCACTGTCGTTGGCTTATGCAGCTGTCCGTCGTAGTTGAACGTCGTCGGACTGATGGTAATCATGTCGCTGTTCACCGTCTTCGGAGTAATCGGGAAGGTTGTCGTAGCTGTTCCCGAACAGTTGCCCTTACCCGTCACAGTCACTGTTGCCGTTCCAGCATTCACGTTATCAGCATAGCTCACGGTGTAGTTGCTGGCAGGAATTACCGTCGAACCTACCTTCACCTCGCTCACACCAGGCTTCTTCTCGTTGCCGTCGTATACATAGCTGTCCAGACGGTTCAGAATGACTTCTGCACCATTCAGATTCTGTCCTCCAATGGTGTACGATGGAGCAGGAGTTATTACATCCTTATAGTTACCCATACCCGTAATCGTCACGGTATATGTTCCGTTGGCCACACCACCGTCGTTCACCAGCATATAGTCGGTGTTCTCCGCCAGTGTCTTGCTCGTTCCGTCCTTCACCGTTACCGTTGGTTTCTGCGTTGTACCGGTATAGGTGAACGTAGCAGGCGACAGTGTCACACCGATATCCACGTGGTTCAGCGACTTCGGAACGATGTTGAAGTACACCGTCTGTGTACCACTATAGTTGCCCTTACCCGTTACAGTTACCGTAGCCGTACCGGCATTGATATTGTTACTGTATTCTGCTGTATAGTCGGTACCAAGTGTCAAGGCAGGAGTTGTCGTACCAGCCTTATATACCGTCAATGCAGGTGTTAAGGCAATACCAGTATAGTTTTGATCAGGAATAGCCATCACGGTGAATCCCGTAGCACCTGCTCCTACAATGCTGTATTGTTTTGTCACCTGTCCGCTATAGTTTCCTTCAGCGGTAGCCGTCAATGTTACCTCGTAGTCACCCACGGTACTATGTGGTGGGTTCGACAGTGTGTAGTCTGTAGACTTTATGATATTCGTTGTTCCGTTCTTATCCTCGATGGTCACACTAGGAGTCTGGTCGCTACCCGTATAGGTCAGGTTCTGATTCGCAATCTTGATCATGTCGCTGACAAGCGGTTTCTTGTCAATCGTATATTGAACCGTTCTCGAATCCTTATAGTTACCTGTACCCGTCACCGTCACATTCTTCGCACCCTGATTGATGGCATCTGCGTCAGCAGGTAGAGTGATAGTATAGTCTGTCGTTGCCGTCAACAGGTGTCCGTTGGCATATACAGAACGAACGGTGGGTTTCTGCGCAACACCATTATAAACAATGTTATTATAAGACAGGGCCACCTCAGCCGTTGTAATGGACATCGGCCTGATAGTGTATGTCTGACTGCCTGAGCCAGAATAGTTACCTGTTGCTGAGGCTGTCACTGTCACAGTATAGTTTCCTGCATTGATATTACCTTCGTTGCTGATGGTATAGTCATCAGCGGTAATGATTGAAGGTGTGTCGTCACTCACGGTGACTACTGGTTTCTTCAACGTTCCATCGTAGGTAAAGTAAGTACCGTCGGTTTCTACAGGAATACCCGACAGTGTTACCATACCATCCGCCATTGGCTTCTGGGCAATGTTGAACGTCTTAGTCTGTATGAAATTATAGTTGACTATACCCGTTACAGTAACCGTAGCCGTTCCCGCATTGATGTTGTCGCTATACGCTACCGAGTAGTCTGTTTCGCCAGTTAGCGTTGTAGGACTATCACCTGTTCCTTTTGTTACTGTTACAGTAGGAGTCTTTGGTGTACCATCGTATACGTATCCTCCTGAAGGCACATCTGTCAGTGTAATGGTTACATCCGTGCTTCCGCCAATTGGATTAATTACGAAAGGCTTATCTACATAACCAGTATAATTGTTCTGTCCTGTGATAGTTGCAACCTTATCACCGGGATTAATGATGTCATCTGAATAACTGATAGTATAATTGCTCGCAGGTACAACCTTGTTCTCACAAAGCAAAGCATTATCCGTCACTGTAGCTCCAGGCGTTTTGGGATTTCCATCATAGGTGTAACCTCCTGTAGGAACACCCGTCAGCACCACCATATCGTCAGCCAGTGGCTTGGGCGTTATAGTAAACGTCGTCGTTGCTATTGTGCCACCAAAGTTTGTACCACCAGTCACTTTGACAGTAGGTTGTGTTGTTCCTACTGCAACATCTGTATTGTTCTCGTAGCTTACTGTGTATCCCGATGTGAAGACATAACTAGGACCATTTGCCACAGGGGTTACCTTAATTATCTGCACTGACGGTTTCTTCTCTCCACCATTATACATGGGGTCAGCCAATGGAATTAACGATATTTCCGCACCTACAATGCTAAGGGCTGTGATTTTATAGACAGGCATACCTGCATCGGTCGATTCCAAAGTTCCCGTGAAATTACCATCGCCTTCTATCTTATAATAACCAGTTCCTACGTCAGAGATACCATTGTTGGTAAGCTTGTAGTCCGTACCTTCAATAAGGTCTTTACTACTATAGGTCACTTTGACAATAGGTTTCTGCACATTGCCATTGTACACAAAATCTGGGGTATAACCAGGTAATGTTACCATCGCTGCTGTCAGCGGTCGTTTTTTAATAGTGAATTGTATATGCTTTACGAAGTTATAGTTGTTTCTACCGATGACTGAGATGGTTGCTTGACCAGCATTGGTGTTATTGTTATAAACCACTTCATAGTCATTGTTCTTACCTTCAGTCAAAGTATTATTGTCTTTCTTTACTGTGAGAGTTAGTGTAATGGGATTGCCCGTATAGATAATATTATTATCATCTTCGGCATAAGTTACAGAAACACCAGTATCTGAGTTGTTTGACACAATGCTATAGGGCACTTCAACTTTACCTGTATAGTTACCCTTACCTTCTACTGTCGCATAATACACGCCAACTGCTGTTCCACCAGCATTAGTTAGTTTATATTCATTGTCATCAGTTGTAGTACTAGGTGTCAACGTCGTCGCACCATCCTTTACTGTGACAACAGGAACATGAGCAGAACCATTATAGGTAAAACTGTTGTTTACAAACGGATCTGTTGTCTGATTACTACTGCTCAGCGTCACCATCGAACTGGTGATTGGCTTTTGCGCAATCGTGTATGTTACGTCTTTCGACCCACCAAAGTTGCCTGTTCCAGAAAAATGAATAGTCTTCGTACCCTGATTGGTGTAGCCTGATGTTGGATACGTAACGGAGTAATCACCTTCATTTAGTTGAATACCATTCACCGTTACTCTCTCAATTTTGGGTTTCTGTTCGCTTCTATTATAAACAGTACTGTTATACTCTAGGGTGACAATCGTATTGGTAGTTGTCATATCGAGAGTATTTATGGTGTAATTACCAGACACTTTCGAGCCTTTATAATTGCCTTTACCTGTAACGGTGACTGTATGATTTCCTGCATTAACAGCTCCGTCACTAAGCGCATAGTCTATATTTTCTCTCAAAACGACACTCCTGTCGTTATCATTCACAGTGACAGAAGGTCGTTGCTTGTTGCTATTATAGGTGAGCGCCTCTGAACCTAAAGCAATAGTTATATTGCTATTGCTGGTTATATCCTTTGCAACGATGTTAAAAGTCTCGTTAGTCATAAAGTCGTAACCACCCTTACCAATGGCTGTGACAGTGGCTGTACCTACGTCAGTGTTATTGTTGTAAACAAGTCGGTAGTATGCCGTTCCCAATACGGGATCGTTGTCTGTAGGATCCGTATTTACCTTCTTTTTGACAAAAATCTCAGTGCCTGGAGTAAGTTCTATTTGATCACCAGTATATGTCTTATTAAGTGTTGTGATAACAGAAGAACTGCTGTATGAAATATAGTAGCCAGCATTGCTCACATTAATGGTAAATGGCACATTGACGGAACCGGTATAGTTGATATTGTTGGCTGAGACAGTTGCCGTATAGCCTCCAACGGCAGTTTGTACATTGCCTGAAACCGTATAATCGTTTCCTGCTCCTGCAGTGAGGTCATTACCATTGGTGTCTTTTACTGTGATTCCAAGTGTTTGCGCTTCACCAGTATAAGTGAACCTTGCATCAGTAGGATTTGTTACTACGGTACAGGTTGAGATATTTTTCTTATTAATAGAATAGGTCTTCTTTGCAACCGTCGTTCCATCGAAATTCCCCTTACCCTTTATCACGATAGTATATGTTCCAGCATTTTCTGATGGAACATTATCCTTTGTGTAAGCTGTTCCTGTAGGTTCTGTTGAACTATAGTCTCCTTCGTAATACTCAATATCCTGATAATCAGTACCCGAAGTTAAACTTTGACCATTGACATAGACTCCACTAATTTCTGCCGTTTGCTTGACACCCTTCAGATACACAAAACTAGTTCCAGAAAGACCTGTTCCAGAAAGAGTAATACTTGCATCACTGATGGAACGTGAATTCACCGTATATGTGGCCGTTTTTGAACCAGTATACTTACCTTTACCTGTGACTGTAATGGTATATCCACCTGCTTGAACGTTCCTTACAGGATCATTTCCCGTTACTATATAGTCCGTACCCTCCGTAAGTGTTATGGAGTTGAGGACAACACTGTAGACCACAGGAGTGTGATAGAGGAAATCAAACGTATGATTGTTTGACTGAAGCGTAACAACAGCCGAACTTAAATCACCTTGTAGTGCAAACGTAGCACTTACTTCCACCTTTTCCATGTTGGCAGGCATGATAAAGGTATAGGTGTTGTCATCTATCTTGGTTGGAATAATATTGTTCAGTACAATCGGTGCTCGACGAGGTGCACTAGCAGAAGTTGCTGATGCATATGGTGTAATCACTAACTGATAGAGATAATACCCGCTAGCAGGTGCTATTTCCAAGGTAACGGTTGTTCCGCCTGCTTGGTCAGCGGAGGTCTTATCACTCGAACTATCCGAAGGATCTGCTATATTGGCGTCATTGACCTTCGCAGTAACAGTACCATTCGTAGTCGTTTTCAAAACAACAGTTCCTGCATAGCAGAATGTCACTACCCAAACTGCTATCACTGTAAACAGTATGCGATATATCTTGTTCATCATATTCATATCCTCCTAGACATTATTTAATAATAACCTTCTTACCATTCACTATATAGAGTCCCTTGGTGGGGTTTTGAACACGTTGTCCGTTAAGGTTGTAAATCTTCAATTCAACGTTTTCCTTCTTATCCCTTGGCTCATCAATGTCTGTCAATCCTCCGAAATTGATTGCTGGGGCAAAGTGAGGCACTGTTATACTATTCTTTACCAATGCCAGATAACACCTGTTGGCTGGTATACTCCCATTGTCAGTGCGTACAAACTGGTTGTTAACCAATATCCAGATGTCCTTAGTATTATATTCAGGGAGACTTGTAACCACAGTCGCATCGGATAACCCATGATAATGGGTATAGCTGGAGATAGTACTTAAATGTGAATCATCTGTCTTCACCAATTCGGGATAGATATCCGTGCTCGCTCCAGTATAATACAATAGCATCGGGGTCGCTGCCTTGATATATCCGTGCCCAGAATCATTATTTGGCGATAAGCTAATCTGTGTTTGAGTATTACCAGAAATGGTATATGCCTTAACCTCGTCAGGCATCTTCATATTGTATGTCGGGTTATAGTACGTGTACCATACATTATTGCCGCTCATCGTTATCTTTGGCCTTACCTGATACTCTTTTGTGGCTGTTCCTGTATAGTTGCCTTTAAAGCTAACACTAATTGTATAGATGTCAGGTTGAATATGGTCAGTTTGACTATATACACCTGGTGTCGGATAGGTCGGAGCATTGTAGTCCGTATTAAGCACAAGAGGATCATTACTTGAAGGATCTGTTATGGAGCTTATCCCAGGCGTGAAGGGGGTAGAGCCGTCATAATTCATAAAAACACTGTTAAGTGTAATAACGGCAGTGTTACTGATATCCCTTTGGTTGATAGTCAGATTTGCGGAAGTATAGCTTATACTATAGTTACTACCTGCCGATAGCGTATTCTGGTTGATGGTGTATGTTCCGACATTCTTTCCTGAATTGCGACTCAAGGCTCCAGTAATCACATTTTCGTCACCAGATTCTAAACCAGTTGTTGTGTAGGTTAAAGTAGGATCGGGGTCAGCATAAGTCTTACTTTTTGCATCAGCAGTAACGTTCAGTGTCTTTGCTGTGATACTCAGTGTAGCAGACCTGGTGCCATTGTATCTTCCCCAACCTGTAAGCGTAACCTCATTGCTTGAAACATTGGTGTAAGTTTCATTACCAGTGGTGATGCCATATTCAGTTCCTTTTACCAAAGTTGTCTCGCCATTCTTCAAGGTCACAGTATGAGGGCTGCGATTATATGTTTTGGTAACATTGTCACCATCAAGGGTCAGGTCGAAAGAACTGATAGAGGTGCAGGCTACAAATGTAGCTGTAATGATAACATTGTTTCTTGGCATGGGGAAGGTGTAATTCCCAGCGAAATGCCCCTCATAGTTGTTATTGATATTGATTTTATGTATTTCTTGTGTTTTGTCTGCACGATGAGCTGGTGCCATTGCTACATCAAGTGTAGTAACCTCCTCGCATTGAAGAGCGCTAAGGTAGTAGCCATCATCAGGGGTTATGGTCAGCGTGACAGTCTTGCCCGCAGGGATTTCTGTGGTGTTGACAGTAACATTAGTTGGTGTACCACTGTTGTCATATTGGATGTTCACTGTACCGTTGGAGGCATTCAGCGTCTCTATTTTATATGATCCACCAGAAATGGTTGAGAATGTCGTAGTCAAAACGGATGGTGCCGCAGTACCGCTCGGCTTATATAAATAACAATGTTTTGCAGGCAGCGTGCCACTTGTTGCCCTTACAAAGTTTTCTCCTCTTAGGACGTAGATATATTCAGTTGTTTCGTGTAATTCAGTATTGATTTCCGTCTTTAACACATCAATGTCTTTGGCCGTTGCTGTTCCTCTGTAATATTGAATGGGGTTTGCATGCGTCCCTCCTGCATGAGCTGTGAGGTAGAGTGTCTCATTGATAGATGCACCGCTTCTGTGTAAAATGACTGGCACATTAGCAGGGATATAATGAATTTGCGTAGCTGTCATTACTCCTGTCTCCCAGTTGATAGCCGTATATGTCCATGCTGTGAGATGAGAAGGCAATGTCAGGTCTTCTGAGGCATAATAGGTGTATCGGTTATCTGCTCCGCTGATAATCAGTTCACGGGTGATAGTGAAGGTCAATGCCTTGTTGGTTCCTGCATAGCCCCCTGCACCCTTAATAGTAACAGTTGCTGTACCTACAGCCGTGTTGTTAGTATAATAGTCAGAGTTCTTTTCTATTGTGTAATCTATATCTTTACGAAGTGTGAGAGTTTGGCCTTCCACTGTGATAGTCACACTACCATTCAAACCAGGGTATAAAGAGGCTTCTGTACATTTATGGGTGGTATATTCTAGAGAAGCGACAGCATTAGCCATATCCATCTCAAAAATAATATCCTTATAATTTATCCAATTCGCTGCTGCTTTATAATTTGCGCCTTGGTCTTTCTTTACCATAATTCTCAGTTGACTGTTATGGTTCTCGAACATCTCCTTACCACCCGTAGGAACAGAAGCTTCACAGAAGTTCACGACTTTCAACAGGTTGTTGTTATGGAAAGCATAGGGTTTGATTTCCGTTACGGTAGAAGCTACGTCATATATATCACCAGTCTTTCTGGCAGGATAGCAGTAAAGTTCTGTGCCTCCTGCATTATACAAAACACCATTAGTAGCACTGAACGAAGGAATACCGCCTGATTCCACGTTAATCGTCGTTAAATGGGTGTTGAATGCAAAGGCACCGTCTGTGATTGCTGTTACCGTCGAGGGTACCGAGTAGCTTTCGTCATCCTTTCCAGCAGGATAGCAAACCAAATTTGTCGGGTCCCCTCCTGCAGACTTGGTATAGAGAACTCCATCACCAGAGTTGTTCATAAAGTTGGCATTGCCAGCATTAACGTTGATAGCAGTCAGACTGGTACAGTTGCCAAAGGCAAATGTTCCGATGGTAGCTATTGATGCAGGGATGTCAGCAGTAGTCAGTCCGCTTCCATAGAAAGCATAGTCACTAATATGGGTGATATTGTTGGGAATGTCAACACTTGTATAAGTTGTATAAGGATATGTTGACGTGTCTCTCCAAGGAACAGTATTCTGGTCGTAGTTTTTCATTTGATAGTTGGAAGCGTCTTTCGCCTGGAATCTCAACGTTGTACCGTCAAGGTCAAGGTAATATTTGATGTCTTCATCATTGGCATTACCACAATAACCGCCTTTTAAACAAAGGCCCATAACAGTAACATCATGGTCCGGCATGTCAAAGCCATATTCCACCCCGCCCTTAGGATATGTACTGAGAGTGCCATCCGTATAGGATAGGCTAACAGGTATCGTTTTATAGGTGCCATCACCACTGATTGTCACCTTGACACGCTCTCCGGCTATCGCTTCTATCGTATTAGACGTGTAGTTGCCCTTAATATACATATAAGTATAGGTATTATTAGGCTCATCTCTACGTATAGTACGTTTATTTCCAATAACGGCCTCATTAGAACTATTTAGACCAATGCCATAACTACTGTTGTCAGAAGCGAAATTGGTAGAATTGCCATTACCACTAAGGCCACTGGTAAAGATGCCGTTGGTCTCCATCGTGATACCAATAGCAGTCGTGTTATTCAATACTGCTGAAATAGTTATGGTGGGGTGTGCTGCAGGCAAATAGGTATTTCCCCCAGTGTTTTCTGAGATATTTGGTGCTCCATTCATCGTGAAGGTTGCACCATTATTATAGATGCCGCCGCCTGTAGTAGCCGTATTGCTTTCAATCGTTCCACCACTGATATTCAGCGTGTTTTCATTATAGATGCCGCCACCTTTGACAGACTGGTTCCCCCTAATGATACCTCCCTGAAGATTTACGGTACCCAAGTTACAGATTCCACCACCTCTTTGTCCATCAGCATCACTGCTGTTATTTCCACCAGTGATGGCTCCGCCAGTTCCTGAATCGCTGATAGTCAGCGTTCCACCTGCAGCAACCTTAATGACGTATCCATCAGCGGTTGCCTCAGTCAGATGACGGTTGATGGTATGTCCTTTGAGGTCGAGAGCTACAGTTTTAGTATTTGGAACTTCAAGATATCCATCCCCTGCTGAAGGAGCAACATAATCTCTAGTCAAATTCACAGTACCTCCTTTTGCCAATGTAGCCTTAAGAGCAGCCCAGTGGCTCAGCAATGTTGCTTCGTCTCCATTAGGTGCAACTTCATAATCACCATTGTCTGACGCAAACTTTGAAATAGTTCCATATGTGTTCATTCCAGAGGTGAAAACACCTGGCGTTTGCATGGTGATTCCAATGTTTCCATCACTTCCGTTCATGGTTCCAAGAAGGGTAATGGTGGTATGACCATCAGGCAGGTAGACGTTTCCTCCTGTGTTCCCAGTGACAATGGGGGCTCCGCTCATTTGTAGCGTACCTCCGTTATAGACTCCACCACCAAGAGCCGCAGTGTTACCTGTGATATTTCCTCCAGAAAGGATAAGTGTTCCTCCGTCTACGAAGATTCCACCTCCATTTCCACTATTGTTACCACCCGTAATTTGTCCTGTACCGGTGACAGTCAGCGTTCCACCTGTCACCTTGATGACGTAACCATTTTCGGTTGCTGTGCTTAATTTGCGATCAATCTTATAACTTCCAAGATTAAGGGTTTTATCTGTGCTGACAGTCAGACCAGCATTGTCAAAGCCTGAAAGGTACTCATAGTTTCTTGTCAATGTGACATCTCCTGCAGTCAGTTGTTCCTGAAGGTCCATCCAATAGGTCTGCAGCTTGGCATTACCTGACGAATTGGCTGTTACAAATCTTGCATCATCGGATACGAATTTCGTATAGTCACCGGCATGGGATTCCAATCCCGTAGTAAACACTCCAATATTTGCCATGGTTATACCAATGGGTGTGGTATTGGTCAAATCTGCATTGACGGTAATTGTCTTTCCTGATGCCAGATAGACATTGTTATTAGCCGTTCCCTTCTGGTTTCCACTGATTGTTGGGGCACCGCTCATGTTTAGCGTGCCATCGTAATGATAGATACCGCCACCATTCGTGGATGCCGTATTATTCTGGATGGCACCACTAGAAACCGTAAGGGTTCCATTGTTATAGATGGCACCGCCTTGTGAAGCAGAGTTGCTTGACAAGGTTCCACCTGAAATCGTCGCAGTTCCTGTATTAAAGATGGCTCCACCGTTTCCTGTCGCACTATTTCCAGTAATGGTGCCCCCTGAAACAGTCAGCGTACCGGCATTGATGATAGCACCTCCATTACCGCTGACTTTACCTCCAGTGATAATACCTCCACCGCCTGTATCATTAATGGTAAGACTACATCCACTTGCTATTGAAACAAGGTGGCCGTTGGTAGTAGGACTGGAAGAACTCAATCCTCTATCGATAGTATGCCCATTAAGGTCAATTGTCGCTGTGCCAGTAAAAACTAATGGTTCGTCAATATCTTGTATTGCCGCAAAGTTTTGAGTTAATTGGTAAGTGCCACTGCTTGCAGCAGCTGATGTTAAGCCTGCTTGCAAAATATCCCAGTCTGTTAGAATAACAGCATTATTATCAGATTCATCATTTACGATATTAATACCAGTAATGTCAGAAAAGAATTTATTATAGTTTGCAGATGACGTTGAGCCTGACGTAAACTTTCCTCGTTTTTGGACAGTGATACCAATATTTGCGCCACTTCCCAACTCATCATCAATAGCAATAGTTTTTCCGGTAGTCAGATATACATTATTGGTTACGTCATCGACTTTGTTGTTAGCAATAACGGGACTATTTTTAATCGTTAGAGTTCCTCCTGCTTGATATATTGCTCCTCCTTGCCCAGATGCGATGTTACCATTAAACTGACCTCCATCTATAATCAGCACCCCTTCGTTATAAACTCCAGCACCATTAACAGCAGTATTATACCAATAAGAATAACCCATTCGACAGTTCGTAAGAGTCACAACACCTGATGAAGTATTATAAACTGCTCCACCATTTCCTTCTGTTTGGTTATTCAGAAAACTAATACCATTCACATTTAATATGCCACTATTATAAATACATCCTCCATTCCCTGTATTTTTTCCACCGCTTAACCATGGATAATTACCATTCCCTATAATATTTAGCGTCCCTTCGTTTTTTATCACATAGCCATTCTCTGTGGTAGATGGAAGACTTCGCGAAAGTGTTTGATTTGAACTGAATTGAATTGTTACAGTACATCCAGAAGGAATATACAAATAACCATCATTAAAGTGGGTATCATTAATTAAGTAATACGTAGCATTGTCAGCAAGTGTTTTCACACCATTTACCGCTGCGGGAAATGTATCTCCCCACACGCCAGGGCATACAAACAGGAGGGTGAGGGTGATGAGCAAGCCTTTACGGAGGTCATCACGCAGGGTTTTGGTGTAATAACCAATGTTCATATTTAATCGTTTTTGTGTATTCATACGCGTACACATATTTAATAATAGCACAAATATAGGGGGAAATACGGGAAGAAGGACTTACAATTCTCGAAAAACGACTAATTTTGCAGAAATTGTTAGTCGTAAAAGAGGACCAAATGCGTGGTATTAGAGGACCAAATGCGTGGTATGGGTACCCAACAAGAACGGGCAGACTGTGATAGCCTGCCCGTTCTGAGGTTTACCTTTTAAAATTCGTACGTCTACGATTACCTCTCGGTTTTACTGCGAAATGAATCCAATAGATGTGCGCCTTCTGTTCTATCAGCAATTCATCAAAATCCTCCTTGTTCAGATCTGAGATGTCGAGCAACAGAGAGGTATAGCGAATGGCCTGTTCAATACCGATACATCGGATGTCTACGGCACATCCTGTGGTATGATTGCTAGTAGGCACACCACCCACCGCCTTGTTCACCTCCGAACTTCTGAATCCTGAGTTTATGATAATGGGGTCGTCACCATCTCCGTAGATGTTGTTCCACCGTCTTCTCAGTTGCTCCAGCCACCCACAGAGGCGTTTCAGGTTATTCACTTGTTCCTCATTCGGAACGTTCTCAATTCCCGTATTCGTCTTAGTTAACTCTCCGAGCGTAAAGTGTGGCGTTAAGCGAGTGCAATCAAGCTTGCTTGAATTGCCGAGCGCAGCCACACTCGACGAAGTCAAGTGCTCGGAGAGATAGGTTTGTTTATCCATTTCTTTAAAATATTAAATGTCATAATTGAATATATGAATATTTGAATATTTCGACAAAACTCTTTTGTCAACATATCAGGGCAGTTCCTGCAAAAGCTTCCGATAGCAACCATGTTGCACACGTTCTATCACACCATCTGCCATCAAACGCTGAATGCTACGAGATGCCGTAGGCTGAGAGCATCCAAACACATCCATAAACTGTTGTGTCTTAAACTCGTCGGGCAATTTGCGGAAACACTCGTCATAGCGGGTGCTGCGCTTCCTTACCACAAACTCCTTGTTCTGGTCGGCAAAGTAGTTGTAGGCCATCTCGCCGAAATAGAACTGCTGGCATTTGTACTGAATCTCCATTGCCAGGCGGCAGAGGCGCTTATCCTTGTCATCCATCGTCAGCGTACGCTTCTCTTGCCACTCATCCCAATGACGCATCAGTATGTAGGGCAACGAGATGCCGATGCCGTAGTACGGAATACGCTTCAGCAGCATGCGGTCTGCCTTGTCGCCGTTAAATTCCGCTATCTCCATGTGGCTTGATTGCCAGTCGAAGGTCTCATCGTTCAGCGGTTCGATAGGTATCTCGCCCTGCACCTTATCCAGACGGTAAGCCCACTCACGCAGCACCTCATTAGCGTTCGGGGCAACCTTTTGGTGTCGTTTTGCCAAACCCATATCGGGCAACGGAATACATGCCAGACGGGTGCTCATACCCGTACCGAAATTCCTTTGGTTCACTTTGCGATGCAGGGCGTAGGGTGTACCCGTGTAGATGAAGTTCCAATACACGTTGAACATACCCGTATAGCTCTCCTGGTTGGCATACATCTGACCTTCCTCCTCGTTGTGAAACGCTTTAAGTTCCATGATTTCACGGTCCTTCCAGTCGCCACCCTTGTTCTGCTTGGTGACGTTGTCCAGCTCGGCATCAAACGAGAACATATGGAGGTTCAGGGGCTGTCCATCAACCGTCTCGATGGCGGCATTCATATGGCGGATAAATTCACCGGTAGCCGTTCGGGCTGGGTGAACACGGATACCCACTACAGGGCGCTTCAATGCCTCGCCTTTCTGAGCTTTAGTGCTGGTGGTACGCTCCGTGCGTCCTTCCTTGTAGCGGTTCACCGCATCAATCAGACATGAATCAGCTTGAATCATCGGGTCAGCTATCTTCTTGTAGAACTTCTCTATCATGTGCTTACCAGCACCTGGGTCACCAATGATGAAGATGCAGTAGTTCAGTCTGCGAACAATCTCCGGCTCGTACCAGAAGTGATAATAGGCCCTTGTCATCAACGTGCCAAACAAGGCTGCACTCGAGAACAAAACGGCAGGCAGCTTGTGTGGATGCACATTCACAAACAGCTCCTTCAGACAGGGGTAATACGCTGACATCTCTTGCAATTCCTCAGCCCACTGATCCAAGGGTAGCACGGCATAAACGTCGTCTGCGTTGGGAGAAGTCTGAAGGCTGATGTCTGAGGGCTGAGATGTTTTCGAAACCCCAGCAGCTTTCAGGGCATTCTGCATCCTTCGGGGAATACCTCTCAGGAATTCGTAGCTCTGCGCACTCTGCACCGTCTGAGCCACATTTTCATTACGTTCCTCCACGATGTCCTTCACGAAGGGCGTCTGCCTTAGGATCTGCTCTATCAGCACGGGGTCGTTATCGGTGATGTAACGCAGATGGTCAGCCAGCACCAGTGAGGTATGGTGCCTGTCGCCAGGTTCCACCTTCTTGTCGCCCAGCCAGGCCTCCACAATTTTCTGATACGGCACCCCATGATACGTCACCACTTCCTGATTATCCACCTGCCGGTTCTCCCCAGCATTTTGCTGAGCCTTGTTGGTAACCACAGCAGCAACCTTAGTAGGAGCACTGTGACCAGCCCTGTACTCATCATTGAATTTCTCACCAAACGCTTTATCTTCATATGTAAACAGATTTTCGTTCAAACTGATAATATCTTTCTCCGTAGTCATGAACGCTCCGCGACATCCGTCCTTGCCTGACTTGTCGGCAACAAGACCGAGTTTCTCAGACAGGTCCGTAATGTTGTCAAAGAGGTTCCCCGTGTTGGCATCCGCCGTAAACACCACCTTCAGGCCCTGTCCCGATGGTGTGACATAAACCAGCATGATGCGGGCCTTGTCCTCGTCCGACAGCTTCTCGTAAGCCTGCTGCCAAATCTCCCTGACATCACCCTCCATGTGGTCGTAGTCGGCCACTACCAGTCCGTTCAGATTCACGTACTTCTGGGTTCGCCAGCAGCCCTTCACCTGCTTGTCGTTTTCCGACTCCTCAAAGGTGCCGACAAAGACCATCAAGGGTAACCCTTTCTTCTTTCTGTCGTAGAGTTTCTTGTCGCCTTGTGCCAGAGCCTCGCGGGCCTCCTTCACTTTTCTGATAGTTTCAGGCGCCGTGATAAGCGCCCGAAACTGTTCCTTGGTAATTACTTCTGTTGGCTGACCGAAGCTTCGTTGATAACAAAACATTTGTCTATCTTGCTGGTTAGGTTGTACAACTCCTTCCTTACGTCTATCAATCCTTTAGCCTCGAAGGTGAGCCAGGCCGTAACCTTGCCGTCCTTTGCCGACAGGCATACCTTCACGTTGTCCTCGTTCAGCAGGAACTCGCCTTCTGGCATTTCGGGCTTCTCAATCTGAATGTCCTTCGTTAGCTTTGCCAGCTCCTTGTGGAAGTAAGCCGCCTTGTCGGGCACATCCTCCGGACATTTCAGTTCCACACACGTCAGCGGGTTCTTACCCGAGGTGACATATCGCTTCGACTTACCCACCTTCTTGACATCCTTCTGCGAGGGCTCGCCCTTCTCCTGTGGAGTCACCTCAATAGAGTCATCATCAAACACTCTGGTGTTCGACTTGAAACTTCTCACGCACTTACGTCTCTTTACGTCTTCCATAATTTCTAAATACTCTAATGTCATTTCAAAATTCTCAAATTCTCTAATTCTTGATAACTACATCATGTTAATCTTGTCGACATAGATCGTTGTTGCCTGCATAGCCTCACCCGTCTGCTGGGAGTTCCACTCGCGTACCACCATCGAGCACTGTACGCTGTAGATGTACTGCGGGTCGTACTTCGGGCAGTTCACCGCCCTTTCGCCCGTAATCTCACCGAGGAAGGTGTCAATGCCGTCCGTCAACTTCAGGATGACAGAGTTTATCACCTTCTGCTCACCTGTCTTCTTGTCCATGTACTGGCGTGTTACCAGCTGGCTCTGATTCAGAATTCTTACAATTCTTTCCATAAAACTTATTATATTATTATTGTTATTTTTTGCCTCGTCCTTCAGTGCACTTCCTTGTTTCCGAATGCAAAGGTAGACACAAATAATGAATGAGGGATAGCTTTTGGCAGTGCCTGCCCTTACTATCCCTCAATTGCCCTTAATTGCCCTTGACAGCCCTTAATTGCCCTTGGTTATTTGCTTAAATAGTGGTTTCTGAAGTGTTTCTCGCTGTATCCTTCGCCTGTAGGCATACCTATTCTCACCAGCTCAGCATAGACTATAGAAGGATTCGGAGGCAGCAGTGTTCTTTTGTCGCAAGCCATCTGCTGCAGATACTCACATATCATTTGCACGCTATGCCGTTTCACTAAGCGTTTCACTTCTTCATGAATCAGCACTCCCTCTTCATCACTAATCTTTGGATGTATAAATTTAAACAGCTCCTCATTCGATGCTTTTATACAGGGTGCTTCTTCCTCAAAGTCTTTCAGTTCGGGCTTCAGCCTCATCACGTCCTCGTGAATCATTCTGAGCTGCACATCATACTCGTAAAGGGCCATGCGCTGCCGCTTGGTAAATTTCTCAAAACAATGGGAGAAAAGATAGGTGTAGATAAGTTGATGGTTGATCATGAACAAGTGTTCACCTTTCCAATAAGAATAGCGTCTCAACTTGGCACATTCGACGATAAAGTTGTCTGGCAGCTGCTGATCATGTTTGATGCATCTTTTTACAAAGTCCAGTTTCACCTCTGCCAGCTCCTCGCCAGTAGGCATCTCGTCGTAGGCCAGGATTCCGTTTTTCAGCATGTTGACGGTCAGTTGCACTTGCTGCCATTCCAACTGTTCCATCGTGGGGTGCGGATGGCGTGCTCTCCATAGCTCATAGTCAAAGATGTTGGCTGATTTCTCCAGTCGCGCCGTCATTCGCTTGAAGAACTGCTCGGCATATTCCGCATCTACCTGCAGTATCTTCATCTGCAGCGTCCTCAACATATTTACCAGCATGACTATCTTCTGCCTCAGCGCCTCGCTACGCGTAACAGGCCCCACACCGAACAGCTTGCTATTCAGCCAATAGTCCAGATTCGTCATTCGTTCGAAGTCTATCACCAGCGGAATCCTGCAACTCCTAATTTCTGGTTTGTCCAATAGCCGCCGAACAATGCCGATGGCATCATCCGCCAGCTCGTTCGCACACATGCTGCAATGCACGAAAACACGTTCACAGGTCAAGTCCTGCACATTGCAGTTCTCCATCACACTAGCCAGGTGCAACAACGTCTTGTTACGTCTCATAACAGCGCTCCTCCTTTCTGGCTAAGGGTTAAACACTCAGTTGCATAACGGGAACACTTCACACAGAAGGTTCCCTCGCGTCGGAGCCAGTTCGCCCCGGTTTTCTGGTTGTAGTTCATAAAATTTGTTTTAGTGAATAAATGTTTGTTTATCCTATCGAAGGAAACAATAACTGGTTCATTATATAAGAAAGGAGCCACACGATGGTGGCTCTAGTAGGTTAGAATTTATGAATTATCAATATCCTCTATAAATGGTAGTTCTCCAAGATATCTATCAAAATCGCTTTGGAACAGACGGTCTTGCACGATACGGTATTTCTCAAACTCCGTCTCTGCATGTTCCTTTGCCTCCTCGGCAGTTACCTGTCCAGAATTCTGCAGCA
>Ga0256405_10004758_pt1 | contig 24800 bp, 27 predicted proteins | sample RumenRJG_02DNA_FD_189096 | JGI IMG/M metagenome (GOLD analysis project Ga0256405, IMG submission 189096) | Bovine rumen microbial communities from Lethbridge, Alberta, Canada - RJG_02 | ecosystem: Host-associated > Mammals > Digestive system > Stomach > Rumen | place: Canada: Alberta... | reverse complement strand
CAGCAAAAAGCCAATGTTTTAAAAGACATTTTTAACGATGTCTCTTTTTGACGCGCCCGAAAAGAGAAAGGCCAGAAAGAGAAAAAAACCGTTGACAAGACTTATCCTATTTCTTGTGTCTCCAACCAGGTTCGAACTCGCCGACCTCCTCGTTGCGAACTTGTCTCTCCGGGAGCGACCTTTCGGCTTCCTGGAAATTGCATAATGATGGTGCGAAAAGCAAAGGAGACCATAACATGGAAAAAGAAAAAACAATTAGCCTAGAAAAAGGCGACGTCGAGAGCGACGCGGCGATCAGGTACGACTACTATCCCGGCATTCACGGGAAGGAGTATCAGGAGGAATACATAAACGTATTCGTTGGCGACAGGCACATCTTCATTTCCAGATACTTCCTCGACGGCGACCCTAATCCGAAGTATCACATTGGCGAATTCGATCTGGAGACCGGGAAACAGCTTTACTACAAGACCGAAGTGGAGTCCGTGTCTACGGGTAGCGAGCAGTGGATCAAGTCGATGAAGCTGGACAAGAAAGCCGCGATGGACATGAGCAAGGCGTCCTAATAAGTGGAGTTTTAACAAAGTTAAAAAGGAGATTTTTATGGAAGAATGGAAATTCTACAATGCGTCAGCGTGGCAAAGCGCGGTGGGGGAAGGGCCCTTCGAGCCCGACGTCGACTATTCAGAATCGGGAAGCCATGGCTACTCGTTCACCGTAGCGGATTTGGCCTGGAGCGATTGCGAGGAACGTCTTTATGCGGGCGTGAACTATGCCGGACCGACCTATTATTCGATCGTCCTTAAGGACCGTTTCGAAATCAGGCTTTCCCAAAAGGTTGCCATGAACTTAGAGGACGACGAAAGGGAACGTTATGGATTGAGGTTCGTCGGTTACGAAGGCAATGAGTACGAGCTCATCGAATACGACGTGACTTCCAATAGGACGACCAAGTACAAGGTCATAAAGGAAAAGACGGTCCCCGGTTACCATCCGATTCTCTAAAACGGGTAAGACGTCGTCATGGGTCGCCTCGGTTTGGGGCGGCCTTTTTCGTTTGTTTTAGGGGCTCGCGAACGAGTGATGGTACGACAAAATAGAGGATAGAAGTATTTAGACAAAAGCGGATAGATTGAATCAGACAACCACAATCCTTGTCGTCGTCCAAACCCACTTATCCAAAATTGGACAAACGGCGGCATCCAGATAGATAGGTCCCTTCGGGGGCCTTTTCTTGTGCCTCGAACTCGCCGACCTCCTCGTCTGGAAAGCCTTTCAGCAATTGAATTCCAGGTATAAGTTTACTAAAATTAAACCATGTCAAAAGAACTTGGAAGAAAGATAAGGTCGATTCGCCTAAAAAGGAACCTCAGTCAAACTGAAATGGCAGATATCCTTGGATACTCAGGAAAAGGGATGATTAGCCGCCTCGAAAACGATTCGTCGGAAATGAGCTACGACAAACTCATGCTCTTGTTATCCCGTTTTAGCGAGGATTTTGAAGGAGAAACAATTGAAGCCCTCGCTTCGCCGGTCGATTTGCCCGCAATCAAAACGACAGATCTTATTATCAAAACAATTGGCTTTGAGCAATTAGATGACGTCTTGTCTTTGAAAGTGGCGCCACATCAACGTGATTTCGTCGCAGAAAATGCACTCGCCATCGCCGAAGCTTACGCCGCCGAACGCCAAGGCAGCAAAACTCAATGTTTTATCGCTTACCACAATAGTGTTCCTGTTGGTTTTGCTTCCATTGCCTTGGGATCCATAGGCGCCCAAGGCGAAAAAGAATGGATGAGAAATGCCTATTGTGTTTGGAGAGTCATGGTTGATATGGATTACCAAGGAAGGGGCTTTGGCAAAGAATTGCTCAATGCAATGATCGAGTGGTGCTCCGCCAAGCCTTTAGGGGAATCCGACACCATATATACAAGTTGTGACGAGACGAACGAGAAAGCAATATTCCTATATCAAAAAGTCGGTTTTGAAACCACCGGAGAAAGGATAGACGGCGAAATCGTCTTAAAGAGAGATTTAATGGGAGACCAAGCGAATGAGCAATAAGTATGAATTAGTTCGATTTGAACAAAATGGTTTAACGCTGGACGTGAATGTGTCTCCTAGTGAGGACACTGTTTGGCTCTCTTTAAATGAAATGTGCATTCTATTTGGGAGAGATAAATCGGTTATCTCTAGGCATATTAGGAACATCTTCAAAGAAGGGGAGTTAGACCCAAATCGAGTTGTTGCAAAAAATGCAACTACTGCCTCCGACGGTAAGACATATGATGTGACATTTTACGATTTGGATATGATCATTTCCGTTGGTTACCGCGTCAAATCACCAAACGGAATCGTTTTTCGAAAATGGGCGAACTCGATCTTGAGAGAGTACTTGCTACGGGGGTATGTGGTTGATAGAAATCGAACTTTGGTGACGAACGAGAACTATATTAATCTCATAAATAAAGTAGAAAGCATCGACGCGAGATTAACTAAAATCGAAAGCGAATACACAGCAGAATCAGAAAAGGTCTTCTTTGACGGCGAGTACCTAGACGCCAGGGTTTTTATCAAAGAACTGCTCTCTAAGGCAACGGCAAGCATCGTTGTCATAGACCCTTATGCCGATGCGAAGGCGCTTGATTTTCTTTCGTCCAAAAGCGATGGAGCCTCACTTTTGTTGGCCGTTTCAACGAAAGCCAAGCTGACGCAAGATGACGTCAACGCATTTAATCTCCAATACGGGGGCTTGGTTGTGAAAGATGACGACTCATTCCACGACCGATTTATCCTTATCGATAATAGGGATCTATATCACCTTGGAGCATCTTTAAATTACGCAGGCAAAAAGACGTTTGCGATCACAAGGTTAAACGATGAACAGCTTATCGCCGCCATCATCAACAGGATTAACGCTTTTTAGGGGCTCGCGAACGACGAGTTGTACGACAAAATAGTGGATGGAAGTATTTAAACAAAAGCGGTTAGATCAAATCAGACAACCACAAATCCTGTTGTAGTTGGCCAAACCCACTTATCCGGTTTTGGACAAAACGACTTATCCAACATAGATGAGGCCTCTTCGGGGGCCTTTTCTTGTTGTCTTCAACGAGATTCGAACCCCCGACCTCCTCTAGCGAACGATAGTCATATTTATTAGCCCATATTCGTGTCATCTCCTTAAAATCAGATGTAGTGTTTGTTGCAATTTGTTTTTGAAACATGATAGCATTTATTTGTGGAGAGCTTTAATAATGAAAGAAGAACTATTAAAAGGTTTAACCGAAGAACAAATCGCTAAAGTTAAGGCGTGTAAAAACCAAGAAGAAATACTTAAACTTGCCAAAGAAGAAGGTATCGAATTAACCGATGACCAATTAGAAGCGGTTAGCGGTGGTATGTGTACTAGTTCCACAAAATGTCCAGCCTGTGGTTGTAGATCCTTTAATTGGGACGAAGGTCAACATGTTAGAAGATATTACTGCTGTAAATGTCATACATTTGTTTACGAGATTTATTTCTAAAATATAAACCGAGATTGTTATTAAAATAGATGCCGTCGAAATGACGGCTTTTGTTTTTTTGCATTTCGAACTCCCTACCCATTACGAATGATGCGATTTCCCAACATGAGCTAGCCATATTCGAGTTCTAAGAATCTTTTATATAAATATAAAGCAATTTACTTGCCTCGCTTTTTCTTTGCTTTTAACTTAGTTAATTAAAATAGCGTTCAGTACCCCGTGCGATCATCAGTGTTTTCTTATTCGCGAATGAATTGAATCACGACATAATACGGATAGAGACTTTTGTGCAATTCTTGATAGATGAGTTTGTGTAGCGATTAATCCTTGTCATCGTCCAAAGCCACTTATCCGGTTTTGCACAAAACGACTTATTCAGCATAGATTAGGCCTCTTTGTTGGCCTTTTTTCTTTGCGACACATTTGTGGCAAACCGTATGGTAAGATATATTCAACAAAGGAGAACTTTGAATATGAAACAAGAATTACTTAAAGGTTTAACCGAAGAACAAATTGCAAAAGTAAAAGCTTGTAAAAACCATGATGAACTTTTAAGCCTCGCTAAAGAAGAAGGTATCGAACTCACCGATGAACAACTAACCACTATTAGTGGCGGAGGTGCCTGCAGCGTTATTTCCGATATTGGCGATAAAGTCAATCCATGGGATTGCCCAAAATGCGGTGCGAACAGACCTGTAAAAGATGGCAAGAAGTACACTTGCGAGAAGTGTGGCTACACATGGACAGATAATAGTTCCCCAATGTAAAATCATTAATCATTCTATCGTGGCCGAGTGAAATATCTCGGTTTTTTCTTGTTCGCGAATGGATTGAATCACGACATAATACGGATAGAGACTTTTGTGCAATTCTTGATAGATAAGTTTGTGTAACTACAGTTGGACAAAACGACTTGTCCAGCATAGATTAGGCCTCTTTGGAGGTCTTTTCTTGTGGCACTTTTGTGGCAAACTATATGATAAGATATAAATAAATTGGGAGCACATAACATGAAAAAAGAATTATTAAAAGGTTTAACCGACGAACAGATCGCCAAAGTTAAGGCATGTAAGAATCATGAAGAATTGTTGGCGTTAGCAAAAGAAGAAGGCATTGAACTTACTGACGAGCAACTAAACGCGATTAGCGGCGGAGGTGCCTGCAGCGTTGCTTCAGATATCGGCGATTTTTTAAATCCATTCGATTGCCCAGAATGCGGAAGTAATAAAGTTGAAGCGGTAAAAGGCAAAGGCAATCTATTCCAATGCCAAAGCTGCGGATTTAAATGGAGAGAGTAAGAGATTCTATGAAAAAAGATTTGTTAAAAGGTTTAAGCGAAGAACAAATCGCTAAAGTTAAAGAATGCAAAAACCAAGAAGAATTATTGGCGTTAGCTAATCAAGAAGGCATTGAACTTAATGATGAACAATTAGAAGCGGTTAATGGTGGCGGATGCTTCTCAACTTTTAAATGTCCAAACTGTGGTTCAAAAGATTATAGAAAATTGCCACGTTACCAAGTAAGCGGATGTTCAACTTATCAATGTAATAATTGTGGTCACGAGTGGTCTTTATAATATAGAAAAAATAAGAATAAGTGAGTTAACAGGACATTGTTGAAAGGTGAACTATGTCCTGACTCCTTTACACTATGGTAAGATATATTTAACAAAAGAGGGTATTACATGAAAAAAGAATTATTAGAAGGTTTAAGTGAAGAACAAATCGCTAAAGTTAAAGAATGCAAAAACCAAGAAGAATTATTAAAACTTGCAAAAGCAGAAGGTATCGAATTAACTGATGAACAATTAACCGCGATTAGTGGTGGTGGCGCTTGCAGCGTTATTTCAGATATTGGAGATAAAATCAATCCATCTGATTGCCCAAAATGTGGCGCTAACGGTCCTAAAAAAGATGGCGACAAGCGTGTTTGCAAAAAATGTGGTCACGTTTGGTATGTAGATGATAGCTATCTCCCACATTAATAACCATTAATCAATTAATTATGACCGAGTGTTAAAACTCGGTTTATTCTTGTTCGCGAAAAAATAAATCACGACTTATCCAACGTAGATGAGGCCTCCATGTGAGGTCTTTTCTTGTGTCTCGAACTGGGGTTTTCGAATAATTATATGTGACAAATCGTCACATGTGATGAAATATCAACATCTGTATCAGTATGGGCAAAATTTGCCCGAACTGGATCTGATGGGAAAACATATTATGTAGATTATTACAATCTAGACGTGGTTATTTCTGTCGGTTATAGAGTCAAGTCACGAAATGGAATTATTTTTCGAAAGCGTGCCGCCAATGTTCGGAGTGGGTTTTGGTTTTTAAGGGTTTTTGTGACACTTTTATGGCAAATAACATGCTATGCTATAGTTAACAAAGGAAATAATAACTTATGAAAAAAGAACTACTAAAAGGTTTAACAAGAGAACAAATCACAAAAGCTAGATTATGTAAAAATAGTGAAGAACTCTTAGCGTTAGCCAAAGCAGAAGGCATTGAGCTTACTGATGAACAATTAGAAGCGGTCAGTGGTGGATGTGGAACTTACACAGTTAGATGTCCAAAATGTGGCAGTAACATCATTGTCGAAGATTGCGTAGGACCAAAAGATTATTACTGCAATAACTGCGGGCATGAATTCAACGATAACCTTTGGGAAGATATCAAAAATCTTGTTGATTAATTATTTCAGATATCGTTAACAAAGGAGAACTTTGGAAATGAAACAAGATTTATTAAAGGGTTTAACCGACGAACAAATCGCGAAAGTTAAAGCCTGCAAAAATGCGGAAGAAGTCTTAGCATTGGCCAAATCCGAAGGCGTTGAATTAACTAGCGAACAACTAGAAACCGTTAATGGTGGATCCTGTTCTGATTCGAGTAAGCCACGTATTAAAAAGTACGAAAGATAAAAGAAGATAAGTTGTATCGATAACGATTATTGTAAAAATGCGGCAAATCCTTTTAGCACGTGATAGTGGTTAGGGTATTCGCTTTTAAATCCAACAAACGCCGAGCGCAAGTTCTCGGCTTTTCTTTGCTCCATATGCGGGGATAAAACATGAATACCAAGATAATCACAGCTTGTGACACTTTTGTGACAGTTGATGTGATAACATATAATTAACGAAGGAGAAAATAGCTTATGAAAAAAGAATTATTAAAAGGCTTAACCGAAGAGCAAATCGCGAAAGTCAAAGCGTGTAAGAATCACGAAGAGCTATTAGCGTTGGCCAAAGCAGAAGGCATCGAGTTAACCGACGAGCAAATGGAGGCTGTTAATGGCGGCATCTGCACCAGCACCCCAACATTCATCTGCCCCAAATGCGGTAGCAAAAAAATCAAAACCAGATATAACGAGAATTCGATTGCCGAATGGTGGAATAATACCTGCCAGGACTGTGGCTTTGTCTGGATTGTGAACAAATAAATCCATCATCCGCATTCTTGATTAAGAAAGATCATTTTATCTGATGCCTTAATTACCCAAAAGTCGCCTGTGATGGGTTTTTATGGATTACGATCATGGCTATTATAAAATGAATAAAGGAGCGCTTTAGATATGAAAGAAGAGTTATTAAAAGGGCTAAGCGAAGAACAAATCGCAACATTAAAAGCCTGCAAAAACCAAGATGAGATTCTTGCTGCCGCTAAAAAAGAAGGCGTTGAGCTTACCGAAGAGCAGTTAGAAGCCATCAATGGTGGATGCGGCAAGTCCAAAGAGTGGTACGAAATCGACAATATGCAATGTCCAGAATGTCTTAATAGACACTGCATGGAAAAAGTATCGGACGCATGGTATAGGTGCAAATATTGCAACAAAATTACAGTCAACAAGAACCTTCAATAAGCAGACGGCCGAGTGTAACTATTCGGCCTTCTTTTATAAGGCAATATAACGATTGTGGCAGTATAACAATAACAAAGGATCGCCTTCGTTATGAAACTAAATCCATTCACTAGCTTATCCAAAAACAAGCTTTGACTGTTTGATTGTGCACTTATAAAAACTGCGCTCATAAAGCATTAAAACGATTTTTCACCATAGGCTCTGCATGAAAAAGAAAGAAATCCTAACCTTAATGTACAAGGACTTCGAGGTCCTTTCTTTTAAGGTCGTTTTCGGCGAAAACAATGAGATTGAAGTCTTGCAGAAACTGGATCGGTTCGATCTTGCCCCATATGGCATGGGCAAAGATAAGGAAGAAGATAACCGCATCCTTTTTAAATTCTTCAATTCAAGGTCCATCGCGTTGCAAAGATATGATTATGATGCAATATTAAAGAACACGAACTCCAGAGATGAGTTTGAATTGTCTTTCAAAGGCCATGGATTATCTTTATCCAATCATTACTGGTTTAAAAGGGATGGGGAGCATCTACAATATGATGAGATCAATTTCTTCACCAACCCGTGGGATGATACCTTTGGCAGAGCCGTTTTATCTGGGGATTATGAAAAGCTAAGGACCTGCGATTTGAATGTCCCTGATATTGTGACGCAAGGATGGTCAAAGAAAGCGTGGATTTATGATCATGGCCCGAAACTATATAAGCTAGGGATTGAAAAAGGCCATTATGAGGATTGTCTAGGCGAGGTATTATGCTCTAGGCTAGCAAGAAGGATATTAAAAGCAAACGAAGCAGTGGATTATGAGTTGCAGCAAGTAGGGGATGGATATGCCTCGGTATGCGCTCCGATGATTGGCATAGATGAAGCGCTTGTTCCGCTTTCTGATGTTTTGCCTCATTCCTTATATGGATTATTTTTCACCAAAAACCAAGACAAAGAACTGCAGCAGCAGTTTTTCGAGGAAGTGAAGCACTATGGTTTGCCATTTTTGCATGATTTCTTCGTTAAATTGGCCTGCATTCGCTCGATTGGTTTTGTAAGCGATATGCATTTCGATAACATTTCCTTGATCCGGAATCTAAAGACCGGAGAATATCGCATCGCACCTTTATATGACCTTGCGGGGGCGTTTGGAACATCTAAATCCGGTCGCGAATTTGTATCGAACTTGAATACAGGTTCGTATTTGATCTTGTATTTCTTGTTTGGCTGTTTGGACCCTGATTGGGATTATTCATGGTATGACCCATCTAAATTAGATGGATTCGAAGATGAAATCAGAGCGGTTTTATCAAAAAGCGAATTCTATAACGATGATTTGATCGACCGTATTATCGCCGTCTATCAGCAGCAAAAAGCATCCTTAGATGAAAACGCGAGGAACGCTAAGAAGAAAACCGTTTAATATGGAACTGTTATGGCATTGCTTCGTATATAATGATGATAAGAGGAACTTACTGACGTTATAGATCATAAGCACCCTAAAAAAAGAGAAATCCTATGTTTTTCCGTTTAAAAGATAATATAGCGCTTAGAAGCTGGAAGTATGTTGATCGCGCGATTTATGTGAAAGGCGTAGATCATGCTTTAGGCGTGACAAAAGAAGATTTTGAATTGCTATTAAACTGCGATGGCGAGCATGATTTATCGCCTGCTGACCTTTCGCATATAATGCACTATATCGAAGCCTGCGAAAAAGGCCATCATCCAAGTGACTGGTCAACGCTTCATGCATATGACAATTACTATTTCCCCAGAATGAATCTAATGATTACCGGAAAGTGTAATTTGAATTGCATGCATTGCTTTAACGCGAAAGATAATGCCCCGTTAAATAGCGAGCTATCATTCGAAGAGATCATCCATATCTTAGATCAGGCCAAAGATATTGGTGTCCATGCATTCACTATCACCGGTGGCGAGCCATTAGTGCACCCTCGTTTCCTAGATATCATTCAAGCGATCTATGAACGAGATATGTACGTTTTTGAATTGAACACGAATGGATTATTAATCCACCAACGCATGCTCGATAAGTTCAAAGAAATCGGATGCCATCCGCTAATTAAGATCTCTTTTGATGGTGTGGGTTATCATAATGTCATCAGGCAGCACCCAAAAGCAGAAGATCTGGCACTAAAAGCCATCCGTTTATGCATTGATAATGGCTTTCAAGTGAAAGCACAAGTGCAGGTAAACCGTAAAAACGTTGATTTGATGATGCCTACAGCCAAACTTCTAGATGAGCTTGGCGTTGCTGAGATGCGCATCATCAGAACAACGGAAGCGCCGCGATGGGAAAAGAACTCCCCGCAATCGACGCTAGCGATTGAGGAATATTATGAGCGGATGCTGGAATTTGCAAAAGCATATACCCAATCTGGCTTTTCTATGACGGTCGATATTTGGCAATTCATGCGCCTTTACCCTCGCATCAAAGTGTATTCAATAGTGCCTATTGCCTGTTCGAAAGATGAATTCAATATCCGCATCCCAATGTGCAAAGGCAACCGAGGCATGATCGCGGTATCTTCTAGCGGTGAAGTGGTCCCTTGCTTGCAGATGTCTGGCTATTTCATCGAGCGAAAGATCAGCCTCGGCAACGTACTAAAGACCCCACTAAAGGAACTAGTTACCGACAGCGAGTATTTGAATCTTGCCATCGCGCCTTTATTCAAGCAGATCATTGAAAATGATAAATGCGCGGATTGCAAATACTATAAAGCCTGTACCGGTGGCTGTCCTGCTTTAGGTTTACTATACTCATCGCCGATGGATTTCTATCACGAGGATATCACCAAATGTGTTTTCTTTGAAAACGGTTGGTATGATAAAATTGTTCGCGAATTAAAAGATTGGAAACTCGAAAAGGCATTGGATATATAGTTTTGGAAACGATGTTTGTAAGATGATGAAAAAGAAGCAAGTAAGCATTACAAATCCTGAAGAATTAAATCAAAACCTGCAATATAGTTCACCTTTAACATGGGTCACACTATCTGGGGTTGTCCTTTTCATCATCGCTTTCTTTGCGTGGTCCATTCTTTTTAAAATCGATTATAAGATTGAAGGCATGGCGAATATCGCTAGTGGTGAGGTGACTTTACATGTCGATCCATCCGCGCTAGATCGATTAAAGGTGGATCAGAAAGTCTATATTTCTGGTTTAGAAGGCAGCATCGTGTCCTTCAATGAGGATGCCCAGCCGATCGTCACAAGCTTTGATTTAGAGGATGGGGATTACCCATACTATATCGAGGTCGATATTCGACCATTTGATTTTTTGCTTGATCGATAGCTATGAAGAAGAAGGTTAAAGAACCCAAAACAAAAGGCGTTGCGAACACCCCGTTAGTCATGCAACTTGAAGCCTTGGAATGTGGGGCGGCTTCTTTAACCATGGTGATGGCTTATTATGGCAAATGGGTGCCGTTAGAACAAGTTCGCGTCGATTGCGGGGTTTCCCGAAATGGCAGCAACGCGAAAAACATCACCCGTGCTGCGCAGAAATATGGCTTTAAAACCAAAGGCTTTGCTTTATCGACGAAAAAGCTAAGAGCGTGCGGCAAATTCCCAGGTATTATTCACTGGGGCGGCGGCCATTTTGTTGTCATCAATGGGTTTAAAGGCAATAAAGCCATCATCAATGATCCTGCAAAAGGCGTGGTGAAAATGGATCTAAAAACATTTGATTCCATCTTCACGGGCATTTATTTGGAAATTATCCCAGACGAGACATTCGAACCAGGCGGCAAAAGGAAATCGATGTTTGAATTTGCCAAGAAACGATTAAAAGGCGCCGCTCCTTTGATTGCCTTCTTCGCTGTTACAACCATCATTTTCTATGTGCTTGGCATGATCAATCCCGTGATGGGCCAGGTATTTGTTGATTATCTATTAGATGGTAAGAATCCTAGCTGGTTATTGCCCTTCATTGGTATCTTTGCCGGCATAGGGGCGCTGCAAATCATCGTTACGTTGGTGCAATCCATCTATGAATATAAGATTCGAGGCAAACTGGATTTAGTGGGTTCTACCACATATATGTGGAGAATCTTAAGGATGCCGATTGATTTCTTCTCTCAGCGTATGGTTGGGGATTTGCAATCCCGTCAATCAGAGAACGCCTCTATCGCCGAGACCTTAGTGAACGTATTCGCTCCATTATTATTCAACACGATCATGCTGGTTGTTTATCTGATGGTCATGATCCATAAGAGCCTCATCTTGACTTTGGTCGGCGTGGCGATGGTCATGATCAATGCCTTCATTTCCATCTATATCTCAAAGCTAAGGGTGAATATCAGCCGCGTCCAATCCCGCGATAGAGCCAAGCTTGGCGCGATGACTTCGAAAGGCATTGAAATGATTGAGACCATCAAGTCCAATGGTGCGGAGGATTCTTATTTCGCTACCTGGGATGAATCTTTAGAAAGCGTCATCGCGCAGAAAACAAAGACCCTTAAAACGAACACCTCCCTTGGATTGATTCCTGGAATCGTATCGTTGATCGCGAACTATTCGGTGTTGATTCTAGGCGTTTATTATACGATGAAAGGGCAATTCACCGTGGGTTCTATTTTGGCCTTCCAAGGATTATTAAGCTCCTTTATGTCGCCAGCGATGACGATTATCTCCAGCGGCCAAACCTTGCAGGAGATGCGAACCTCCATGGAACGCGTGGATGATGTTTTAGAATATCCTCTAGATCCTAATGTCATGCGTGAGATTCCTACGCAGGAGATCTCAAAAATCAAAGGGAACCTCATCCTTAAGAACGTCACATTTGGCTATTCAAGGCTAGATAAGCCCATCTTAACAGACTTCAATTTAGAGATTAAACAAGGCCAGAAAGTCGCGATTGTCGGCTCCACGGGAAGCGGCAAATCCACCTTATCCAAATTGATCTCCGGCTTATATTCGCCTTGGTCTGGGGAAATTATCTTCAATGGCAAAAGAATCGAAGAGATCGACCATGAGATCTTTACGAGTTCGATCGCGGTTGTGGACCAGGACATCACATTATATGAAGACACCATCTCAAACAACATCAAGATGTGGGATGAATCCATCGAGGATTATGAAGTGATTCTCGCCTGTCATGATGCGCAGATTCATGAGGCGATCATGAAGCGTGATGGCAAATACAATGCCCCGGTACTAGAAGGTGGTAAGAATTTCTCAGGCGGAGAGAAGCAAAGACTGGAAATCGCCCGTTCTTTGGCCATGGATCCTAGTATCATCATCTTAGATGAAGCAACGAGTGCGTTAGATGCAAAAACAGAACACGAGGTCGTGAAAGCGATCAAAGCAAGAGGCATCACAACCATCGTCATCGCACATCGCTTATCGACGATTAGAGATGCGGATGTCATCGTCGTATTAGAAAAAGGTGTGATGGTTGAAAAAGGAACCCATGAAGAGCTAATGGCGTTGAAGGGTTCTTATTATAATTTGGTAACGAATGATTGATAGAGGATAACAATGGGCTGGTTTGAGGAACAGGTAAAGAAAAGAAAGCGACTCGATGCCGCGACATTCGAGGATTCTTTCAGCTCGCTTGCTGGCATTAAAATCGATAATCCCCATCATCAATCGATCGAGGAATTAAGAGAGTTTTACGCGATTAAGCAGATCCTTTCTAGCTTCCACCGTCAAATGGTGGATATTCCTGCTAGCATTCATAAATTCAATGAAAAACTAAGCTACGCGTTAGGGCAATATGGCATCGAATACCATAAAGTGGAATTGAATGAATCCTATGTTAGTGATGGGAGATCCATCTTGCTGATCTTCACGTTATTGAAGAATATCCCGGTTGTGCTATATCCACTTGGGCCAAAGGAATATTACTATATCAATTATGCAACGGGCAAAAGAGTCCGAATGAAGGCGGAGCTCATTCATAAATTAGAGCTAGAAGCCTATCGTTTCTATTTGCCATTGCCAAATCAAAAAGTATCCATCAAGGAATATGTGAAATATATTTCTAAATCCATCAGACCTCTGGATATTGTTTTATTGGCGCTTATCGCCATTGGGGTTTCAGGGGTTGGGTTATTGCTGCCTTACTTAACGAGATTATTCACCGGGCCAGTGGTGGCAAGCAAAGATATGAATCAGTTTATCGCCATCGCGTTATATACCGTTGGCGCAGCGACGGGTTTGTTGCTTGCAAAAGCAATGCAAAGCTATATCAATGCACGTATCACGATGAAAATCGAAAAATCCATTCAGGAAGCAACGATGATCAAATTGCTTCATCTCCCGCCATCCTTCTTTAAGAAATTTAACACCGGCGAACTAGCCACTAGATTTAGTAGCGTCATGTCGTTAGCGCAGATTATTCTGAATGGTGGCTTTGTTACGATCATGTCCGCCATCATGTCGATTGCCTATTTATTCCAATTAGGAAGTTTTGCCCCCCAATTGATTCTTCCAGTGATCATGATTCTTTTAGTGAACACCAGCCACACCATATTCATGGCGTTATATCAGAAGAAGATCACTTCTGAGCAATTAGCCTTATCTTCTAAAGAATCCGGCGTTACATATGAAATGATCAACGGCATTCAAAAGATTCGGTTATCAGGTTCAGAGAAAAGGGTGTTTGCCAAATGGGCTAACGCCTATGCTAAAGCCGCGAAACTGAAATATAACCCACCTCTATTGATAAAGCTAGCGCCAGCCATATCTTTATTGATCACCGTGGCCGGGAATATCCTGACTTATGCTGTTGCCGCGAAGTATGGCATCGATGCATCTAGCTATATGGCGTTCGTAACCAGCTATGGTGTGCTTTCTGGGGCGTTTGCATCGCTGACCAAGGTGGTTTCTTTATTCGCTACCATGTCGCCCATCTATGAGATGGCAAGACCCATTTTAGAAGAAGAAGCGGAAAACACCGTCAAGAAGAAAGTGTTAGAATCCATCCATGGCAATATCAAAATCGACCATGTTTCATTCCGATATAGCGAAACTTCCCCACTGGTAGTCAATGATCTTTCCTTAGAAATCAAGGAAGGAGAATATATCGCGATTGTTGGACCTACTGGATGCGGCAAATCCACATTGACAAGATTATTGCTAGGATTTGAGAAACCATTATCTGGCAATATCTATTTCGATGATCTTAATATCAACGATATTGATTTGATATCTTTGAGAAAGAATATTGGAACGGTGATGCAAAATGGCAATCTATTCCATGCAGATATCCTTTCGAATATCATCATCTCCGCACCGGAGCTCAAAGAAGAAGATGCCTGGGCAGCGGCAGAAGTGGCCAACATCGCGGATGATATCCGGGAGATGCCAATGCAGATGAAGACGGTGATCTCCGAAGGTCAGGGCGGGATTTCCGGTGGTCAAAAGCAACGCATCATGATCGCTAGAGCGATTGTGCATCAACCTAAGATCCTGATCTTTGATGAAGCTACTAGCGCACTAGATAACAAAACGCAGAAGAGCATCAGCGAATCCATCAACAAACTGAATTGCACAAGAATCGTCATCGCACATCGATTGAGCACGATCAAAAATGCGGATCGCATTTTGATGCTTGAAGGGGGTAAAATCATCGAGCAAGGTAGTTATCAGGAATTGATTGATCAAGGCGGAAGATTCGCCGAATTAGTCGAAAGACAAAGATTAGATACCACCCATTAAAGGAGTTTGATATGGAATACGCCATGGAAGAGAACAAGGTCATCATCAAATTGGAAGGAGAATTGAATTCTTTTAATTCAGAGCAAGTCGAAAAAGACATCGATGAGATACTATCCGGCAATCATTTTGAAGCGATTGTGTTAGACGCCAAGGATTTAAGTTATATTTCATCTGCCGGTCTAAGGATCGTTGCAAGATTAAAGCAGCAATATAATGATGTGTCGATCATCCATACGCAGGATGATGTCTATTCCATCTTGGAGATGGTTGGATTCACCGAAGTAATCAACGTGACTAGATAATGCGAATTCGTTTATGGCACTAGATAAAGAACTGCAGGAAGAGTCTAAGCGTATTTATTACGATAATGAAGCCGATGCGAATAAGCGCATGAGTTATGTGAATGCGGCGGCGGGTCTTTTAGGTATTGTTATCTGGATTTTTTATCTCACTAGAATATTTATTATCCCGGATGAATTCTTCCCAGTTGTATGCACATTATTCCCGGTTATCTCAATCGTGCTTTCCATCCCGATGTTCTTTGTTAGGAATAAGGGAGTATTAAGAAAGCCATGGTATAAATATTTTATTCTATTCACCCTTCTCTCCGCGATCATCGCATTAAATATCGCAATCCCAAAACATAGTTTGCTATTTTGGCCTTTTGCGATTTTGATCGCGAACCATTATTACAACCCTAAAATCGGCATCGTAGTTTATATCATCACCCTTGTTTCGATGCTTTTTTGCATGTATCTAGGCATGTTCTTTGGTGAATTTGACGAGGCATTATTCGGTGGTGGCGTCATTAAATCCGACGGCACGATTGGAACGGTGGAATCGCTAGAAGAAAGAATCGAGCTTCTAGATAATCTAAGATCCCACGGCGATGACCGTTATTTTAAGGTTCTAGTTTATTATTATTTCCCTAGGGCAGCCTGCATTTCCTTATTCTTCATGGTCTCTAACTTATTGAATAAGAGAACCTATCGGATGCTCGATGATGAAATCAAAACCCATGACCAACAGCAAAAAGCAAGAACCGAGCTTAACGTTGCGAAGAAGATTCAAATGGAAACCCTTCCTGAAGCATATGCTTCTAGCGAAGAAGCCGAGATTATCGGCGAGCTGAAACCCGCGAAAGAAGTGGGCGGGGATCTTTATGATTACGTCGATATCGATGAAGATCATGTCGCGCTTTTGATCGGCGATGTTTCCGATAAAGGCGTCCCTGCCGCGATGTTTATGATGAAAACCATCACATCATTCCGGGATTTCGCGACCACGAACAAGACCCCTTCAGAGATTCTAACACAGATCAATGCTTCGATTATAAAGGGCAATAAGTCCTCCATGTTTGTCACTTGCTTCTTAGCGATCATCAATAAGAAGAACGGAAAAATGGTCTATGCAAACGCGGGGCATAATCCACCCATCATCAGAACGAACCATCATTTTGAATTCCTAAAATGCAAACACGGTTTATTGCTTGGCTGCTTCCCACATCCAAACATCGTGGATGAAGAAACGCAACTAGAACCAGGCGATAGCATCACCTTATACACCGATGGCATCTCTGAGGCGAGGAATGCTAGTGGAGAATTCTATGGTGAGAAACGCTTGATTGAGTGTTTCAACAAAACCGAATATTTCTCACTCGTCCATTTGCATCATTCGCTTAAAGAGGACGTATCCGCATTTGTTGGGGATGCTCCGCAAAGCGATGATATCACATTCGTGTCTTTGATGTATCATGGTGGGAACTATCGATACATCGAAAAAGAATTCAATGCAAAAACGGAAAACATACCTGAAATGTTGGGGCTGATTCATCGTTTCGCTAAGGAAAATGCATTCCCTGAAAGCTTTACGAATCAGCTTAAGATTGTCGGAGACGAATTATTCTCCAACATCATCAAACATGGCTATGAAAACGAAGGTGGGCCCATCTTTGTAAGGTTATTATTTAATCAAGACACAAGCGAATTCTCGCTTACGGTCATTGATCAAGCGAAAGAATTTAACCAATTAGGCGTCAATATTGATACATCCGATAAAAGTATAAGAAACGGCGGTTTAGGCATATTCATCGTGAAAAAGATTATGTCAGAGTACGCTTATGATTATATTTACGGCAAAAATATCTTAGTGCTGAAGAAAAAATTCTAAATAACCAGATTCCATAGCATGCGGAACTTTGTATTCGTATGAAGTGGAAGGGAAAAAATCGCATTGATTGTCATGAAACATCTGGACTAATGGAAGAGGGGATTTACATGAAGATCTCAGCATTGCGTTTGCCGATATTGAGCGTGGCCTTATTTGAGCTTTGCTCTTGCGGAATCTATGCCGAAAACAACAAGAACGATGTTTATATCGATGGCACGCCAAGCCTAAAAAACGGTATGTTCAGCGGGAAAGTGGTAAACGGAACGTCCGATACTGTTTACCAAGTCCAAGTTCATGTCGAATATCAATTTGCAAACAACACTTGGGAAGATGCAGGCGCATCATGGGTAGGAACGCTTAGTAGCGGAGAATCCTCATCTTGGTCGGTAAGCTTTCGTCTAGATCCGACGAATGTAAGGGTTTCACGGATTACATATAGCAAAACAGCGTGATGTCACGTTGTTAAATGCATCCATATGCTGCCGATCACCATCGAGTTTGTTGAGATTGACGTTTCAAATTAAGTGGTAGTGTTAATAAGTTTAATTTGAGCATATGGCTATATTTGTCTGCATGATTAAGATCTTCTTAATCGAAATCATCTGTGATTTTTATTTCAGAATCCAACATGGTTAGCAAGGCGATTGTGTTTCCGGTCTTTTGATCTAAAAATTCAACTTCATATGGCCCGGATTCGCCCCATACTTCTACAACTGTGCCGTTATCGCCTTTTTTAATTGGATCTCTATCAATAAGAGACTCGATTGTATCAAACATTTTGATTTTCATTCATAACACCTCATTTAATATAATTTGTAATCATTTTTGGCTTGCCTTGTTTTGGGCCGATACCATAAACCGCTACAATGGTGGCTTTGTTTCCGTTTAGGCTCGTAACTTCAACATGATATTCAAACTTTATAATATTGTATTCATTTTTTTCAATCTTATATAGTTTTGCGCTTCCGCTTGTGATTGCTCGATGAATCTGATTTTTAAGAGACTTATAGTTTTCTTTTGTAAATCCAAGAATCTTTTTATATAAGATGGCTTTATGCTTTCCGTGGGGGTGTGTTTCGTCTAGAGAATATTTCGTAAACTTTTCATCTGGAGTTACAGATTTGGAATAATTAGGCATCTTGATTTTAGACTGCTCAATATCCGGCAATGAAGGAAAATAAGATAGTATCATTTTTGCCTTTACATAATATGAAGATAAACCATGTGAACCATATCCATATCTTCCATTAGAAGGATCGTATTCTTGAGGTTTTCCACCCCCTCCAATTTTAGTTGGCATGTGCTTGCCTCCTTTCGGTAACATTTTCCTATTACGATAGTTGGTTGAAAATATTCGAGAAGTTGAAGTAAAATTGTAATGAAAATGAATATAATTGAGACGAAATACTTCAATATTGGGAAATATCTTCAATGTATCTATCGTTATTGGAACTCTTCAATTAACAAAAGTGACTTTTTTAATAATCTTTTGCATGTGTTTTTGGCGGATGATATTCCTGAGTATGAACTTGATAAGGCAAGCGTGAGCAAATTACTTGCCCATTCATATGATTTAACAAGGAATGTTAAAAGGATTATTGGTGTCGCTGACGATTCTTTAATGCATGATTTCGTTAGCATCATAGAAGAATCGGTTTCATGTCCATTAGATATCCTTTCACTGACGATTTACAATGCCTTGTCTCAATCTAGTGAGCATGATTCGGATAGCGCAAGCCAACTCAGGAATAAATATAAAGAGGGTCATTTTATGACGTTTCTTTTTCATGCGTTTAAACACGCATCATCAATGCCAAATACGCCATTCAAACAAAAGGCCAAGACAGGAAGGAAACCAAGAGGGTCTTCTAATTCAGTATTTTACCTTTCAGAAGAAGAAAAGGCATTTGAGCGGAGTCGCATTAAGACAAAGATTTTAAAGTCTAACGATCGTCTAACAAGGCAAGATTTTAATGAAATGATAGAACTAATGGCGTATGCATCACTTGAATTTTCACAAGAAGATAAAAAAGTGGTCGCCATTCATTTTTTAAGGAATTGGAAAAAACTTGATGAAAGGATAAGCATAAGTGAAGATTTTTTGGATGAGATGAAAACGGCTCAAATGACATTTGGGGAAGCAAAAAAATATCGATTCCTTAATTGGGAAAAACCAGTTGCCGAGGCTGAATCGACGATTATTCTTTTGGCCTTTCCTGTGATTTTTAGAAAAGCGGAGAGACAGAATTCTTTTGCTGATGCATGCCGTATGCTTAGCTTGATTTCATCTATTGAAGGCGTGGTTGATTCGGACGCGCTCAAAACTATGCTTAAAGACAATGGTTTCTTTTTACCAGATTTCTCAGGGCACATTACACATTCAATATGGAGTTACTGCATAGGTATTGCTCAATTATCGAAACGAGCAGGACTAACGACAGATTTTTGCAATCAATTAGATAAAAATTATCCAAGGCTTTCGAGAAATAATACGATTTCCGAGAGAGTGGAAACGCTGAACAGAATATCAAGAGGTTTAAGAACTGTATAATAGGATTCTTGGCCACTGGTTTAGTTCTATATTGTTTTGGTGTTTTTGGGTATAAAAAAGAAGCATTTATTTGACGGCCTTGGGCAAAGTATAGATCAATTGATTTAAGCGGAATATACCTTGAATATGTCTCTGATCGCGATAGTGGTAGAATGATGCGCAATCTTTGCGCCAATGAAGAAAAAGGCACGCTAGATGGCTCATTCTGGGGACATATCTATAATATCGGTGGCGGGCCGTCTTGCCGCGTAGATACCTTAACGATGTATCGGCATATGTATGGCAAGATTGGCATCAAAACATTAATTACGTCATCGATCCTAAGGTTAACGCGACCCGTAATTTCATGGGCAGAATTATCTTGACTCGGATAAATTAGAAGCCTATTTGCACTTCCACTCTGATAGTATGCAATATTTCTATGACGCATATCTCAAGGAACTTGGTGCGGCAAATCCTCATCTTGGTCGGTAAGCTTTCGTCTAGATCCGACGAATGTAAGGGCTTCACGGATTACATGTAGCAAAACAGCGTGATGTCACGCTGCTAAATGCATCTTTATAATAGTCGATAGGAATGTGAAAGACTGGTAATAATCTCTTTAAGTCGCTTATACATTATCTTCCATTGGATCATGGATGAGCGGCATTTCGTCTTCGTTGCTAGGCTTATTGTCTAACAAATCCTCTTCTGGGTTTTCATTTATGCCGATGATTCCGCCGATAAGGTAGAACGCATTGACATTCAGGATGCCTAAGATAATGAAGACGGTGCATACAGCAATCTTGGCGTTGCTTTTCCTGATATGGTTTTTCTGACGGATCGCTAACGCTAAATAAAGCAAGCCTAAGAGGAAGTGGACGAGCGATAGAAGACTAAGGACGTTGAATATTTGCTTAATGGCGTCCTTGGACTGGCTTAATCCTTCTGCGATGGAGGCGATGACTTCATAGTTCCTCAAGTGATGGCTAAAGACGATGAGCGCGATAGCGGAGCATAAGACGAATAGAACATTGAATAAAAACCCGAATGCAATCTGGTGGGTTATTATTTGATTTTAAAATGCAGTTTGCGATATTCGCTCGGGTACATCCTGTGGTGATTTTTAAAACTATTCGAAAAATGATATTGGTCAATAAAGCCTAATGAAATCGCAATTTGTTTAATACTGATGTCTTTATTTAGAAGCATGTTTCTTGCGATTTCCATTTTGCGTTGCATTTTGTATTGATTGGGTGTGATGTGGAATGCGTTTTTAAATATATTAATGACGGATGATTTGCTTAGCTTCAATTTGTTGCAAATATCTAATATCTTGATGTTCTCGCTGATATGCGAATCAATCATCTCTTTTATTCTATTTGCGACGCTTTCCTCTTTGCCGTTTTTGATTAAACTTTTTTTCATCTCTATCAGCATTGACACAATAGTGGAATATGCAAAAAATGTGAAATCGATTGAAGCCATATCCATTTCATCCAAAGAAAAGAGTTGAATAAAATGGCCCATCAAATTGCAGTTAGGAAAATGATGGATACCTTTAATGTGTAAAAGCTCTAAAACATTATCGATATCAGTGCCGACAAAGTTGACCCAGTATTTCTGAAGCGGATGGTCTTTATCGGAATAATAGTTTTGCTTTGTTTTCGGACATAGCAAATATGCATCTCCCGCTGTTACGGTAAACTTGCTATCGTTAATCTCAATATATCCTTTGCCTTCTCTGACATACTCCAAAACATAGTTGTGACTTTTCTTTCTTTTTACGCAATAGTTCGGGTTTGGATTGGTAATGCCGAAGCATTGGATAACGATTGGTCTTTGATTTGTGCTTTCGTGTGATCTGACGGAAGTATAAAACCGACTAACCAATTCAGATTTCATCCCGCTTATATTGATTTCGTTGGACTGGTTAATATTTTCAATTAAATGACGTGAATACTTTTTCATTTCTACTTTTTTACATTATTATAATCGTTTTTCCATTCCCTTCCATCCTATTTGATATACAATCAAAATAACGATTTCTTCGAATACATTTTCAATATAGCTTTATTTAATGAGGCTTAGGAGTCTTTTATGAAAATGAAAAGAACTATATTACCACTTGGTGCTTTGGCTCTTTTTGGCGTATCTGCAGGTTTGATGGTTAGAACTGTTATCAATCCAAATAATATCAAAGAAGTTAAAGCCACAGCTGATCTAGGCATTAGTACAATTAGTACAGATGGAGAATTTGCTGATTTCATTACCGCAGTCAATCACGGTACAAGGTATGACAATCAATTGGTTCAACTAAACGCCAGTGTTTCTTATGAAATCACAGTGATACCAACCGATGCGGATCCTTTTTCAATTTTTGATGGTGAATTTGATGGCTGTAATCATACAATCACGATCAAAGTTAACTTTACTGGCTCAACACCATCATTATTTGGAAATCTCGGTAATTCCGAGTTTAAAAAGGCCGTCTTCAAAAACACAAATCTTAATTATTCAGTTACGAGCGGTATGACAAGCGGAAACGTCTATGTCGCACCTATAGCGACATATAATTATGGTCTAATTCAAAACGTCCATTCGACCATAAATTACGATGAACCCGATGTTAACTATGTGGGTGGGCTTGTAGAGAAGAATCAATCCACTGGTATTATTGAAGATTGCTCTGTCGCTGGAAGCATTAGTGCAAAAGGGTATGTTGCTGGTATCGCCTGCGAGAACTTAGGAACTATCAGAAATTGCAAAAACAATTGCGCTATTACTAGTGGTATTGGCGCATATGCAGGTGGCATTGTCGCTATCAACGGAAGTAGTAGTTTTGATAAGGCGCAAATAACTAATTGTGTTAACAATGCGAGTATAACATCAACTGGAAAGGATTTAGGCGGCATTGTCGGATTTATGTACTCAAATTCAGAAATGTCTTATTGTGATAATTACGGCAGCATCACATCGACCTCGACTGCAAGCGGATGGGGTTATGGTGGTCTTATCGGCAGAATGAATGGCAAAGACACCGATACCGAACACGAAACAAAAGTTGAAAATTGCTATAATGCTGGAAACTTAAAAGCCGTTAGGAATGCTGGTGGTTTGATTGGACTGGTTAATAGTGAAGCCAAACCAGCTATCCAAGTTACTGGATGTTTAACAACAGGTGATGTCAATGCTATAACTGCAAATGGTGGCACTTTAATCGGCTGGGCAAATTCAGACACCCTAAGTTTGGACGATACATATGCTGCTGGCGCTAAAGTTGGTGCTGCAAAATTAGGCGTCGGAGCGGGGACTGCTGCAAGTACTGCTACTTCAGTTGCCAAGGGTGTCAGTGATGAATTTAAACAGGTCATCCAATATATTAGAGAATATAATTGCGAAGAAGAGATTTCTGGATTTGAAGATTTGTACAATGGCTTAATCAGCAAGGAAAATAAATTATTAGATCAACTAAATTATTACGATAATTTGAATACATATGCGATGAAAACATATAAGCAAGCAGCGCAATACATTATTGGCGGCGATCAAGCCCAGATTGCAATGTTCTCTTTGCTCAATATGAATGGTCTTGATAATAATGGCACGGTTATCGTTATTATTATTTCGACCATTGGTCTTTCTTCAATATTGTTATTCTTAGCCGTTCGTGGAAAGAGAAATGCCGCAAATGAATAATTACGTCAAAATAGGTGCGATTGGTTTAGTCGCGTTGATGCTCTTTTCGTGCAACAATAAGGAGGAGAAATTACCTCCTTCCTTGTCTTTTGTGCAAGACGAAGTATCGGTTATAAAGCACAATCAATTTGATATTTCCTCTTTGCTAACTTATAAAAACGTTATAGGTGATATACATTATTCTATTAAGGATAATAGTGACATTGTTACCTTGAATGGTACATCCTTAGTGGCGGAAAAAGTCGGAATATGCGAATTGGTGGCCGCTTATGAAGATCTCAGTGACAGCATTGTTGTTAATGTCATTGCAAAGAAGCCGACAATTCAATATGCCACGAACGACTATGAATATGATGTTACGAATGGACCTTTTGAGATTTTGGATTATGTTTCTTTTTCCTCTGCAAATGTCTCGATGTCATTAACATGCGATAGAGAGGATTATTCTTTCGAAGAAGGAAGCATAACTTTCCTATCTTATGGCAATTACGCCTTCTCATTAGTTATTACGGAAGATGGGGAAAATAGTGATCCCTATAATTTCTTAGTCTATGCCTATGATTCGTTAATGATGGATGGTAGTGGGACTGTTGAAGACCCTTATTTAGTTACGTCTGCAGAAGATTTAAAAAGATTAAGCGATGCAGTATTGAACTACGGAGACTTCAAAGACAAGTATTTCTTGCAAACACAAGATATCGATATCAGTGGTTATGATCATTGGCAACCCATAGGCACGCTTGGCATTCCATTTGAAGGAATATATAACGGAAATGAAAAAACCGTTTCTGGTTTGCATATTGAAACATCAGACTCCTGGCAGGGTTTATTTGGATTTGCTTCTGGGACAATCAAGAATCTAACCGTCAGGGGTGAAGTTAATATTCTTGGCACGGATAAATACGTCTATTTCCATTCTTTTGCCGCTGGTGTATGCGGCGGTGTTTATAACGCCGCATTGATCAGCAACTGCATTAATTATGTCAACGTTAACGGACGTTCATATGTCGGTGGTATTGTCGGTGGCATCGCCAGAAGTGATGAGATGATTGTTTATAGGGATCAATCTCAGATTATCAACTGCAAAAACTATGGCACAATTACGGGAAGCGATGAATACGCTTTAAACGAAAACGCGATGTATTTCGGCGGTATTTGCGGTGAGTCATTAGGCATTTTAACAGGAAATATGAACTATGGTGATGTCATCGTTACGGGCACGAAAGTTAGATATGTCGGCGGTGTCTGCGGCCTCGGATACACCATCTATAAATATGGCATGTATGATGATGAGGATTTAGAAATTTACGCATCCAATGACAATATTAATTATGGCCACG
>Ga0256405_10004757_pt1 | contig 24803 bp, 25 predicted proteins | sample RumenRJG_02DNA_FD_189096 | JGI IMG/M metagenome (GOLD analysis project Ga0256405, IMG submission 189096) | Bovine rumen microbial communities from Lethbridge, Alberta, Canada - RJG_02 | ecosystem: Host-associated > Mammals > Digestive system > Stomach > Rumen | place: Canada: Alberta... | reverse complement strand
CTTTTTGCTCAGAAAACTATGAAAAACACCGAGGGAGTGCCTCGCGGCAGGGGGCTCGCAGCCCCCGAGAGCGGTGTCTTGCTTGTCTTTTCTTATCGTTAGCAGCTGCAAACATAGTAACTGTGTTGTTTTTAAAATGCAAACTAAACACAAGGAAAAAAGAAGACTTCATTGTTAAAAAGTATAAAATCATTCATTTTTACAACAAGCATCATCCCTCAATTGAGTTTTTTTATATATATTTGCGTACTATATTACTTTACCTTAGACCATTTATAACTTAATAAGCGAACAAATATAATAACATGAAAATCGGTTTATTTATTCCCTGCTATGTTGATGCTGTCTTCCCAGAAGTCGGCGTCGCCACCTACAAGCTCTTAAAGAGTCTTGGTCTGGATGTGGAATATCCGTTGAATCAGACCTGCTGCGGTCAGCCGATGGCTAACGCGGGATTTGAGAAGATGGCAGTACCCCTGGCTGAGAAGTTTGAAGACAAGTTTAAGGACTTTGACTATGTAGTGGCTCCATCCGTGAGTTGTACAGCATTTGTGAAGATCAACTATCCCCGTCTGTTGAAGGGCAAGCACGAGTGTGTCACCTCCGACAAGATCATGGATGTGGTAGAGTTCCTGCACGATGTCATCAAGGTGAAGTCACTTCCCGGCAAGTTCCCGCACAAGGTCAGTCTGCACAACTCCTGTCATGGCGTACGCGAGTTAGGACTCAGTTCTCCCTCTGAGGAGCATGTCACCAAGTTCAATAAGATCAAGGATCTGCTGGAGTTGGTAGAGGGTTGTGAGGTCGTAGAGCCAGAGCGTCCCGATGAGTGCTGCGGTTTCGGTGGAATGTTCTCTATCGAGGAGACCGCTATCTGTGAGCAGATGGGTAAGGACAAGGTAGAGCGCCACATGGCTACAGGTGCCGAGTATATCACAGGCCCCGACTGCTCTTGTCTGATGCACATGCAAGGTGTTGCCAAGAAGCAAGGCATGAAGATTCAGTTCAAGCATGCCGTTGAGATCATGGCTGCAGGACTTTGAAGAGTGAAAAGTGAAGAGTGAAGAATGAAGAATTAAACATTTGTTTATGAGTACAGCACATTCAAAAGCAGCAAAAGAGTTCTTAAAGAACCAAAAATATGCGAAGTGGCACGACGCTACGTTCTGGTCGGTGCGCACAAAGAGAGATAATATGGCCTATGGACTGGAGGAATGGGAGCAGCTACGTGAGAAAGCCTCTGCCATCAAGCGCCACACCGTAACCCATCTGGATCAATACCTCGAGCAGTTCTCTACCAACGCCGAGAAGAACGGATGTATCGTCCATTGGGCAAAAGACGCGGAGGAGTTTAACAACATCGTCTTGGAGATCCTCAAGGAGCACAACGTCAAGAAGATGGTGAAGAGTAAGAGTATGCTTACCGAGGAGTGCGAGATGAATCCCTTCTTGGAGGCTCATGGCATAGAGATCGTAGAGACCGACTTGGGTGAGCGCATCATCCAGTTGAAGGGACAGAAGCCCAGTCATATCGTGATGCCCGCTATCCACTTGGATCATGATGATGTGGGTGAACTCTTCGAGGAGAAGCTCGGCACAGAGAAGGGTAACCATGATCCAACCTACCTTACTTATATGGCGCGCCTGAGCTTGCGTAATGAGTTCTTGACAGCAGATGCCGGTATGACAGGTGGTAACTTCGGTATTGCAGAGACAGGTGATATCGTGGTATGCACCAATGAGGGTAATGCAGATATGAGTACTTCTTGTCCAAAACTGCATATCGCAGCCATCGGATTAGAGAAGATTATTCCTAACTACGACTGTCTGGCTGTCTTCCAGCGTATGCTCTGTCGTGCAGGAACCGGTCAGCCCACCACTACCTTCACCTCACACTTCCGCAAGGCTCGTCCTACGGCAGCTCCGATGCATATCATCCTGGTAGACAACGGACGTAGCGACTTTATCGCTGATCCTGAGCACTGGGAGGTATTGAAGTGTATCCGCTGCGGATCATGTATGAACAGTTGTCCGGTATATCGTCGTTCGGGTGGTTACAGTTATTCTTACTTCATCCCCGGTCCGATCGGTATCAACCTCGGTATGTTGCGCGACCCGCAGGCACACAGTGGAAACGTATCGGCATGTACACTCTGTCTGAGTTGTCAGACACTCTGTCCGGTGAAGATCAACCTCGGTGATCAGATCTATCAGTGGCGCCAGCATCTGGATGACTTCGGAACAGCCAACCCAGAGAAGAAGATGATGTGTAAGGGTATGAAGGTGCTCTTCGGCAGCAGTGGCATCTATAACACCGCGATGAAGTTTGCCCCCATGGCCAACTGGGTACCCAGCGCCTTGATGGAATGCGGACTGAATCCATGGGCAGAGGGTGGCCACAAGATGATGACCTTCCCGAAAAACTCCTTCCAGGAATTGTGGAAAAAAGGAAAAGTTAAATAAACAAATATTCTGACAATGAGTAAGAAAGAAGATATTCTGTCAAAGTACAGAGCAAATATAAAGCAGAGGTTTGATATGCCCGACCTTACCGATATCAAAGGTATCACCTACCCCGACCCACTCATACAGTTTATCTCCATGACAGAGAATGTGGGTGGAAAGGTTGTAGAGGTAGAACCGGGCAAGGATATCAACGACATCATCAAGGAACTGTATCCCGATGCCAAGGAGATAGCCAGCAACCTTCCAGAGATTACCATCGCTACCCGTAACCCCGACACCATCGGTTCTCCCCAGGCTTTGAACGGCACAGATGTGGGTGTTATCAAGGGTGATTTCGGTGTTGCTGAGAATGCCTGTGTATGGGTGCCTCAGACCATGGTAGAGAAGGCGGTATGCTTTATCTCTGAGAACCTGGTTATCCTGCTGAAGAAGTCGGAGATCGTGAACAACATGCACGAGGCTTACAAGCGCATCCGCTTCGATGAGAAATTTGATGGCTACGGCACCTTCATCAGTGGACCGTCAAAGACAGCAGATATCGCACAGGTATTGGTGATGGGTGCTCAGGCAGCCCGCAGCGCTACCATCCTGCTGATGCCGTAACAAATAGACATTACGTATTCAATCATTCGGGGGCAGATGTCTGCCCCCGTTTTTTTATACCACATAACTAAACAATATCCTTGGACACTTTTAAAGGACTTTTCATTGGTTTGTCCAGCATCCTCTTGGCTGTCCAGACAAAGCGTAACGAAAAGACAGATAATATCTTGAGGACTATATAATTGATCATATCTTTGCATCAACAAAGGAACGATTAAGCGAGTACAAAGAAAAATAATTTATTTGTCGAGCGTTAGTTCCTTCGCCGATTTATCAGCAAAAGGAAATAACAATAAAAAAATAATAACAATTAAAATTTTAGCGATATGAAAAAAGTGAAATTATTCTTTGCAATGTTTGTAGTGTTAGTTGTGTCAGCTGTAGTGATGGCCTTTGAAAGACCGGTATCTATCACCAATCTGCCGGCAGGTGCCCAGGCTTTCGTAACGACACACTTCAAGGGGCAACAGGTTTTCTTTGCCGAGAAGAACTTCTTCGAGTGTGAGTGTCATCTCAGCAATGGTACACAGATTGACTTCTCTAACAATGGTGATTGGAAAAAGATCGACTGTAATGACTTCGAGATTGTTCCCGCATCCGTAATCCCGGCTCCAATCAAGCATTTTGTTCAGGCAAACTTCCCCGGCTGCTTCGTCAACAAGATTGAAAAGAAGTTCTATGGATACAGCGTGGACATCTCGAATGATATCGAACTGAAGTTCAATAAGCAGGGAGCATTACTCCGAATGGACGACTAACACACGTAACTTGATCATATAAATAGTGAAGGATGTGCCTCGGCACATCCTTTATTATTTCTTCCTTTATTATTTCTTGATCCATCCCTTGCGGAAAAGGATATCGAGGGTGTTGGCAGCTCCCTCACGAACACTTTTCTTTTCTACCGACTTATATTCATCCAACAAAGACGGATCATCTGATAACAACTTCTCCATCTGTTCTGTATCGAGATGCATAACCGGAACATGATCACCATCATAGTAAGATGACATCCTGACAATGTAGCAGGCCATGTTCTCAAGCCAGTCTTTCGACTTTACAGCTGCTACGGCTGTCGCTCCTATTAAGCCAAACATAAAAGAAAAGCCTGACATTACATCGGAAGAACTGACAGGAGGGCAGATTATCAACAAATCACTTTTCTTAAACCTAAATGCCTTGGTATATCCAATTCCAAAACCTTTTGACGCATAGTCTTTGAAAATCAGTCTTCTGCAATTGACATAAAGACTATCATCATACATGACAACCAGACCATCCTTTTTCAATAATTTGTCTATTTTCTTGACACCGGTAGAAAACTTGAACTCACTGCCGCCCCACCACCATTTCCTTTTCTGAGAATGATGGTCTACCTCTATGGGATTGTCAAGACTAACCCATTGATCCTCCATAAACTCAATAGGAGTAGTACAATATTTTATCTGTGCGAGTGCTGACAGAGGAAGAATCGCAAGACATAATAAAAACAATTTCTTCATATTTCCTAAATTTTATAGGTGGAACCTCAAGCCAACGAGCAGCGACAGTCGGTTGATCACATCAGCAGCATAATATTCACTATCTGATTTTCCGAAATTAGTATTGACGACAAGCAGGTCTGTGCCCACACCGATATGACGTGTGATAAGATACTCCGCACCGACGGAGTAATGCATACCAAAACCCGTGTCATTCTTGATGCCATCATCATACTTGGCATAACCTATACCTGCAGTCATCGAGAAGAGCCAGTGTTTGCGCTCTCCTTGCATGATAAACTCAGGGGCGATATAGGTGAGATCAATACCCGTTGTCTTAAAATCAGTATAACTGTAATTCCACATCAATCCCAAACCCATATTCCTGCCTATAACAAAACGATATTCCGCATGCAGATCCTTACCGTGTCGCCAAGAGTATTGTCTCCGGGCATATTCGTCATAAACCTTAGAGGTAATAAATCCCATACCATAGTTCAACGACAAGGTATGCCTGATCTCTTTCTTATTAGCTACATTCAGGGAATCCTGCACAGGTCCTTGGAATGCCATGGCACCCTGGACGACCAACCAAAAACTAACCACGAGAATAAAATGCTTCATACTATTGATGTTTTGTTTTGATAACACAAAAGTAAAGGAAATACACATATCCTCCAAATAAAACCTCAATAATTTTCAAGAATAGTTGCACTTTCTAAAAAAATACACTATCTTTGCGACAGATACGAATAAACTATTTTGATTATGAAGAAACTCATCACTGTTTTGTTATGTATCTGCTTTACAATGACTTTAGCAGCACAAAATGAGAAAGGACAGTTCTCCATCAAGCCGATGGCAGGAGTGAATATCTCTACCTTCGGGAGTCCGACCTTTGACGTATATAAGACTACCTATAAATTTACTGGCGGTGCAGAGATAGAATATGGTATCAATCCCTGGTTGGGTGCTTCACTGGGTGTTATATATTCTCAGCAAGGAGCAAAGATAGAAGGTGCCATGGCACTATATGGCGAGGATGATAAAGGGAAGTTAATCAATTATTCAACAATGATTGGCAAACTGAACTGCAACTATCTGAATCTTCCACTTTTGGCCAATATCTATCTCCCAATCATTAAAGGACTATCACTTAAAGCAGGCTTGCAAGTAGGTATTCTTACTGGCGATAAGACGAAGATGGATACGCAAACCACCGTCATAAGGCCTATTGAGGATGATTATGTAATAAAAGAGCCAACACACAATCCAGATGAGGGGATCATCGGATTGTCATATACCTTAACAGACGTATGTAAGACATTCGACTTTGGCATCCCTATTGGTATCTCTTACGAATATAAGAATATCTCACTGGATGCCCGTTATTATTTCGGATTAACGAAGATAGATAAGACAGAAGATCCTGATAATGCCCGCAACCGTTATCTGAGTATCACCCTCGGCTATCGACTCAAATTGTAAGTCCTCATTGCGGGCTTGACCCGCAATCTGCTGAAAGAATCACAAAAGAAGGAGATCCCGGGTCAAGCCCGGGATGAGGTGATTCGTGAGGAGAGAAGTGAGGAAAATCACAGAAGGTTTTCAGAGAATGACGTGAGTCCGGATACGTCGGACTCATAGTCCGGGGGCTGCGGACTCACAGTCCGGAGTACTTGGACTCTGAGTTTTATGTACTAAGACTCACAGTTTTATGTATCAGGACTCCCAGTTTTATGTATCAGGACTCCTACCCGTTACCTATTTTATAGTCTGCCAAGGCTATTGAGCAAATCGATTATATAGGTAATCTCTTCCTCTGTCAGTAATGGATGTAGTGGAATACTGAGTTCTTGTTGGTGAATCTGCTCTGTTACCGGTAGCTTTAATGTATTCCACGTAGCATAACAAGGTTGTTGATGCGGAGGTATCGGATAATGGATGATGGTCTCCACCCCATGTTCACGCAGATACTCCTGCAGACGGTCACGCTGCTCACACATCAATGGGAAGATATGATGCACACTGTTCTTGGCATATTCCTCCGAAGGCAATCGTAACAGGGGATTATTGATCTCACGGATATACCGCAAGGCGATCTGCTGTCGACGTTCATTATCCTGATCGAGGTACTTCAACTTAATCCTTAGAATAGCCGCCTGCAACTCATCCAACCGGGAGTTCTTACCCAGATAATCAAAGTGATATTTCTTGGAAGAACCATAGTTGCCCAAGGCTCTTACTACCTCTGCAAGTTGCTCATCATCAGTGGTTACCGCTCCCCCATCGCCTAGCGCACCCAGATTCTTACCCGGATAGAAGCTGTGTCCAGCTGCGTTTCCTAAGGAACCGGTCTTTTTAAATGGAAAATGGAAAATGGAAAATGGATAATTGCAGCCGTGTGCTTGGGCGTTATCTTCTATCAGCAAGAGGTGATAGTTGTCGCAGAGTTTGGCTATCTTTTCCGTGTAAGCACAATAGCCATAGAGATGAACGAGCAGAATGGCTTTAGTCTTCTTGGTGATATGCTGCTCGATCAATGAGTCATCCATCTGGAAGGTGTCTATCCGCGGCTCCACCAATATCGGTGTCAGGTTATTCTCCGTGATGGCAAGGATACTGGCGATATAGGTATTGGCAGGCACGATCACCTCATCACCCTCCTGGAGAATCCCCAGTTCTTTATAAGCCCTGAAGATCAGGGTAAGGGCATCCAGTCCGTTACCGCATCCCACACAATAGCGTGTGCCGATATACTGGGCATACTCCTGCTCAAACCTCCGTGTCTGTTCTCCCCGCAGATACCAACCGCTGTCAACGACTTCCGCCATAGCCTCCTTCATCTCGGTGGCATGCCGGGCGTTGAACTGCTGAAGCGGTAGGTATGGTATGATTCTTGGCTGTGGCATGATAACAGAGATTAGAGTGTCCATTCATAAGTGTCATAACAGATAGCCCTGCCACCAAAACCTTCCTTCTGATGGATGAGCGACTCATTCAGCGTGTTATTCTCGGGCGACATCGACGTGCCGAAATCGAAATACCGAAAACCTTCCTCGGCATATTTCGTCAACAAGGTATCAAAGAGCAGATCGATGGCTCCCATCTTCTTCCCCTCCTCATTGGCAGAGATGTACTGCGTCTTAACGATTTGTTGGGAGATATACAAGACCGTGCCGCCCACCACCTGCTCGTCTTTTCTTACGACAAACAACCGGATATGTTGCGGAAAACAGGCATACAGGAGTTGTATCTCTGGTAAGGAATGTACGGGATGCGCATGATAACGCTGCTCCAGATTATCCGTAAGGACATGCCAGAAAGTAGCATAGTCGGAGGATTCCTCTACCTGCAGTTGTTCTTTCAACGCCTTCCTTACACCCCTTCTACGCAACTCCGATAGAGGCAGACGACTTGTGAGATCCACCACGGAAGATACCGCACGGTGATGGAGTTGTGCCCGACATACTGTTGTCAGGGCAAAGAGATCCTCCTCAGATGGTATCCGACCATACACGGCAGGTACCTTCTTGTAGATAACCTGTTGAAAACCAGCGCTCTTAAGATAATCATTCAACTCTTTAAAGAGTTCGCAGATCATGGCTATCCTACCCTGCTCACCCAAGAGGAGTCCTCCGAAAGTGAGTCCTTGATGACTCCAAAGCGTGTGTTCTTTTCTATTGGCTGGCAGCAGCGCATAGAGTTTGTTATCGAGATAAAACATCAGGGAATAGTCCTCAAAACGATCTTGATGATAGTCCATATAGCATCGGTCAAAGAGAAACGTACCGTTCTTCGACTGCGCCACGAACTGATTCCACTCGTCGGCATATTCCTGTTTGTATCTTTTTATTTCGAACACCCTACGAACTTCAAGAATTCATCATAATCATAGATATACTCGTCCTCATTAAAAAGCTCTGATGCCACCACCAGACAGACGGCTCCGCTGGAGAAATCCTCCAGTGTACGCCACACACCGGTGCCGATGTACAGTCCTTGATAAGGATGATTCAGGTGGTAGACATGTCGCTCTTTCCCGTCGAACAACTCTACATCAAACGAGCCACTCACCGCAATGACGACCTCTTCACAGGTGCGGTGGGCATGCCCCCCACGCCGTCCGCCACCAGGGATATCATACGTCCAGTATACCCTGGCTATCTCGAAGGGTACCTGATTCAACTGCTCCACCACCGTCAGGTTCCCACGTGGATCAGCGATCTTCGGCAAATCGATAATCTTTCCGATCATTTCTTCATGTAAGGATCTGTACCCAAGACGGTCTTGGCCAATCTTTTAGCCTTATCACGCAGGGCGTTGACATCATCGTCTACCTCACCGTAGCAGAGTACGACACCCATACGGCGACCAAAATGTGCCTCGGGCTTCGCAAAGATACGGATGCGGGTGCGGTCTTCCTTCAGTGCCTCCTCCAAGCGATAGTCGAGTAAAGAACAGTCGGCAGGTGCTTCGGCCTCCTTTGGAGAGAGGATCACGGCCGAAGCACCGGCATGCTCCAGATGGATAGCAGGTATCGGCAATCCCATCACCGCACGGAAATGGAGTTCAAACTCAGAGAGATTGGTGGTATGTCCGAGGGTTACCATACCCGTATCGTGTGGACGCGGAGAGAGTTCCGAGAAGATCACCTCGCCTTGTTTGGTCAGGAAGAACTCCACACCCCAGATACCGTAGCCTGTCAGTGCCTTCGTTACCTGATCAGCCATATATTGTGCCTGTTTCAGGGCCTCATCAGAGATCTTGTAGGGTTGCCATGACTCACGATAGTCGCCACCTTTCTGCACATGACCGATGGGTGGACAGAACAAGGTGGGCCATCCATGTTGCTGGGTAATGGTAAGGAGGGTAAACTCTGAGTCGAAGTCGATAAACTCTTCGATGATCACCTCCTTCACATCACCACGACTACCCTCCATTGCCTCACGGAAAGCCTGCTCCAACTCATCATCGTTGTGCACATAACTCTGTCCATGGCCAGATGAAGACATCAACGGCTTTACCACACAGGGGAATCCGATCTCATCGGCAGCACGCTTGAACTCATCAAAGGTCTTGGCATAGAAATACTTGGCTGTTCTCAGACCGAGTTCTTTCGCAGCCAGATCACGGATAGCACGACGATTCATCGTGTAGTTCACAGCCCTTGCTGAGGGCACCACCTGTATGCCCTGCTCCTCAAACTGGAAAAGGCGCTCTGTGCGGATAGCCTCTATCTCAGGCACAATAATGTCGGGGTTGTGTTTCTTCACGACATTCTCCAGCGCATCGCCATCGAGCATCGAGAATACCTCTCGCTCATCAGCCACCTGCATGGCTGGGGCGTGGTCGTAACGATCACAGGCAATCACATACTGTCCGGCACGTTTTGCCGCAATGACAAACTCCTTGCCCAGTTCTCCTGAGCCTAATAATAATATTTTCTTCATTGGCCTTTATATGTTAACGGTCTTTATACATCTTCTCATAGTACTGCTGGTAATCACCCGAGGTGACGTTATCCAACCAATCCTGGTTGTCGAGATACCAGCGGACGGTCTTCTCAATACCCTCCTCAAACTGCAGACTGGGCTCCCAACCCAACTCCCGCTGTAATTTCGTGGAGTCGATGGCGTAACGCAGGTCATGACCGGCACGGTCGGTCACGAAGGTAATCAGATTTTGATCCTCTCCCTCTGCCCTACCCAGCAGACGGTCAACGGTATTGATAAGCACCTTGATCAAGTCGATATTCTTCCACTCGTTGAAACCACCGATATTATAAGTCTCGGCGATCTTTCCCTGATGGAAGATCAGATCGATGGCCCGTGCATGATCCTCTACATACAACCAGTCACGCACATTTTCACCCTTGCCATATACAGGCAGCGGTTTACGATGACGGATATTATTGATAAACAGCGGGATCAACTTCTCAGGGAACTGATAGGGTCCGTAGTTGTTAGAGCAGTTCGTCACAATCGTGGGCATGCCGTAAGTATCGTGATAAGCCCTCACGAAATGGTCACTGGCAGCCTTTGCAGCAGAATACGGACTATGGGGGTTATAACTCGTGGTCTCGAGGAAGAACTCCTTGCCATAGGCGTGATGCCGCTCAGAGGATGCTGCCGTAGAGAAAGGAGGCTCTATGCCCTCGGGGTGTGTCAGTTCCAAAGCGCCATACACCTCATCGGTAGAGATATGGTAGAAGCGCTTTCCCTCGTATTTCTCGGGCAACGACTCCCAATAGAGTTTTGCCGCCTGCAACAACGAGAGAGTACCCATCACATTGGTCTTGGCAAAGGTAAACGGATCCTTGATACTACGGTCCACATGACTCTCTGCTGCCAGGTGGATAATGCCATCCACATGCTTATCCTGCATCAGTTGATAGAATGCCTCAAAGTCGCAGATGTCCATCTTCACAAACTCATAGTTGGGATAATCCTCGATATCCTTCAGATTTGCGAGGTTGCCCGCATAGGTGAGCTTATCTAAGTTGATGATATGGTACTCGGGATATTTCTTGACGAACAAGCGTACCACATGACTTCCAATGAATCCGGCTCCACCGGTAATAACGATCGTTTTCATATATGCTATTTTATTTATTCTTTCCTCCTAATGTAATAACTTCACAATCAGTGAATTTATTGCCTTCGATGGTTAATCTTATCAAAGTCCGCTCCTGTTGCCAACCAGAGAGTCCTGCTGCCCCGGGGTTGATGTGCAGCAAACCGAGTGTCTTATCGTATTGCACCTTGAGGATATGCGAGTGTCCACTGATAAACAACTGCGGTGGATTGGCGTAGATCGCCCCCCGAATACTGGCATCGTATTTCCCGGGATAACCGCCGATATGTTTCATCAGCACCTCTATCTCCTCACAGCGCCAACGGAGAATCTCGGGGTACATCCGTCGTACATCCCCACCATCGATATTACCATGAACGGCTCTCAACGGACGGAAAGCAGCAAGTTTCTGCGCCACCTCCAGCGAACCGATATCCCCGGCATGCCATATCTCGTCACAGGGTTCGAAATAGGTGAGGTATTTCTCATCCCAGTAGGCATGGGTATCACTGATGATTCCTATCTTCTTCATTCTTCTGCCGTATCGTGAAACCGTTCGATGCCATACCACTGGTTGACGAACTGCTCGATATAGGCGGCAGTGCCCTCAATGCCCAGTCGTGAGGAGTTGACACAGAGATCATAACTGTCGGCATAGCCCCACTTCTTCCCCGTGTAGTAATTATAATACGAAGAGCGCTTACCCTCGATCTTACTGATCATCTTACCGGCTGTCTCCTCATCACACCCCTGTCGCTCACAGATTCTTTTCAACCGGTCATCCAGGTTGGCGGTAATGAAGATATTCACCGTGTCATGACGGTCACGCAACACATAATCGGCACAGCGACCCACAAAGACGCACGATCCGGCATCGGCTGCCTTACGGATGGCAGCACACTGAAACTCGAAGAGTCGTTCCTGAGTGAAATCACTCGGATAGAAACTATTGTCGGAAAGATGGGCGGTATGCAGATGGAAGAGTGATCTGAGGAATCCCCGCTGCTCATCATTCTCTTCGAAGAAATGTGGGGAGAAACCGCTCTCCTGTGCAGCCAAGCTGAGCAGTTCCTTATCATAGAAAGAGGCATGGAAGGTATAGGCGAGCATCTTGGCTATCTCGACACCGCCGGCACCCAACTGTCTACCAACATTAATGATGACTTTCTTATTCTCCATTACTTAATGCTTTATGTTGTAGTTTGAACTTTTTCATATATCTGATCATCATCACGAGGGTGACGAGGAAGGCTATCGTATCCGACAGAGGTAATGACCACCACACGCCGTCGACACCCCAGAATGACGGAAGGATAACCAAGAGCGGCAACAGGAACAGCATCTGTCGGGAGAGTGACAGGAAGATACTGATCTTCGCCTTGCCGATAGACTGGAAGAAATTGGTGACTACCGCCTGGAAGCCAATCAACGGGAAGGCAATCATATTGATACGGATACCGTTGACTGCCATATCAATCAACTGAGGATCGGTGGTGAACAGTCGGGCACAAGCATAAGGGGCAAACTCTCCCACTAACCATCCCACCACCATGATACAGGTGGCTGCGATAATAGAGAGGTTCAGCACGCGCATCATTCGGTCAAAGCGCAGCGCTCCGTAGTTATATCCCGCAATAGGTTGCATACCCTGGTTGATACCCATCACCACCATGAAGAAGATAAAACCGATGCGGTTGGCGATGCCATAGGCACCTACGGCCAGATCGCCGCCATGACGCACCAAGGCTGTATTGATAAAGATGACGATGATACACGAACAGGCATTCATCGAGAAGGGAGAGATACCGATGCCCAAGATATTCTTGATGATGGTGGAGTCGAGCTTATAGATGCCGCGCTTGAAATGGATCATCTCATTGGGATTACTAAAGATCCATATCTGCCAACAGAGAGCGATGATCTGCGACAATACCGTAGCCAATGCCGCTCCCTGGATACCCAACTTAAAGGTATAGATAAAGAGGGGGTCGAGCAAGGTGTTGAGCACCACGGTGAAGATGGTGGCATACATCGCCTGCTTGGGTTTCGATGCAGCCCTCAGCATGGCGTTCATACCGAAATACAGATGGGTGAACACATTGCCCAACAGGATGATCACCATGTAGTCGCGGGCATAGGGAATGGTATTCTCAGTAGCCCCGAAGAAATATAATATCGGATCGATGAAGATCAGGCACAACGCTCCAAAGAGAATACCGGTGATGATCTTCAGCACAACGGCATTACCCAAGATCTTCTCGGCCGTGTCGTAGTCTTTCTGTCCTAACCTGACCGACAAGAGGGTGGATGCACCCACACCGATAGCTGCACCGATAGCGCCCGACAGGTTCATGAAAGGAAAGGTGATAGCCAGTCCGGAGATAGCCATCGGTCCTACACCCTGACCGATGAAGATACTGTCCACCATATTATATAACGAACTGGCTACCATTGCCACGATAGCAGGAAGGGCATACTGCATCAGCAACTTTCCTACGGGCTGCGTACCCAGCTCTAATGTCGCTTTCTTATTATCCATTATTCTTCGATGTGTTATAAGACTTGCAAAATTAAGAAAAATAATCCATATCACGCTGTTTTTTTTGGTTTTTCCATAAAATAGCACTACTTTTGTAGTTCGTTATACAATATGTCGCAACAAACAATCATGAGAAAAATATTACTCCTATTCATCTGTGTCATCGCCGCGCTTAGCGCCAAAGCTGATGATAAGAATCCTTTAAAATATCCTGCGGGAAAACATGCTGTCTATCGTATCTACCTGACAGACAAGAAGGATACGCCCTATTCGTTGAAGAAACCGTCGGCATACCTGTCGAAACGTGCCATCGCCCGCAGACAACAGCAGCATATCCAAGTTGACTCCACCGACCTGCCCGTTAACCCGGCGTATGTCAAGGCAATCATGTCCGACGACATTCAGGTGTTAGGATGCAGCAAATGGAATAACACGGTGGTTGTCATGACCAACAAAGAGAAGAAGATAGAGAAGCTTCGCACATTGCCCTTCGTCAGCAATATCATCAAGGTATGGGATGAGCCCAAGAACGGCAACGAGACAGCCAAGCGTGATTCACTACGTCCGATGGAACGTGAGAAAGAGTCCAAGGACTACTACGGCTATGCACAAGATCAGACGGTGATGCTCCATGGTGATCAGTTGCATGAGATGGGCTTCAAGGGCAGAGGCATGATGATTGCCGTGCTCGACGGCGGTTTCATGAATGTGGATACCATCCCGGCCTTCCAAAAGAGTCATATCATCGGCGCACGTGACTTCGTCCGTGACCGTCAAGCCAATGTCTTCGAACAGTTGGATCACGGCACGAAAGTGCTGTCACTCATGGCCACCAACCAGCCGCATCTCTATGTAGGCGCCGCCCCGGAGGCATCCTACTGGTTGTTGCGCAGCGAGGACGGCCCGACAGAGTCGATGGCAGAGGAAGACTACTGGGCGATGGCCGTGGAGTTTGCCGACTCAGTAGGTTGTGATGTCGTCAACAGTTCGTTGGGCTATCATGCCTACGATGATAAGAGCACCAACTACCGTTATCGTGATCTCACCGGAAAGGTATCACTGATATCACGCACAGCCTCAATGCTGGCCGACAAAGGGATGGTGCATGTCAACAGCGGCGGTAACAGTGGCATGGGATCTTGGAAGAAGATCGGTGTGCCTGCCGATGCCTCGGATATCTTAGCCGTTGGCGCCACCAATCAAGAACGGCTCAACGCGCCTTACAGTTCGGTAGGTCCTACTGCCGACGGCCGTATAAAACCGGATATCGTAGCCTTAGGCAATCCCTGGTTGATCAGCGGCAAAGGAATGATGACCATCAGTCAGGGTACTTCCTTCGCTGCCCCTCAGATCTGCGGATGGGTAGCGTGTCTGTGGCAGGCGCTGCCCAATAAGACAGCCCATGAGATCCTCGACCTTGTCAGGATGTCGGGCGACAATACCGAATATCCCGATAATATCTTTGGATATGGCATGCCCGACTTCTACAAAGCCTATCAAATGGGGAAAGGAGAAGAATAATGAAAAATGGATAATGGAAAATGGAAAATGGAGAATAATCGGAGCAACGATATAACCTCATCCCGGACTTGATCCCCTCATCCCGGGCTTGACCCGGGATCTCCTGCGAAAAAGACCTAAATACCGAGGTACGGAGATAATATAATAATCCTCTGTCACTCTGTGCCTCTGTGTTGGAATAAATTAAAAATGGATAATTGAAAATGGATAATGGATAATGAAGACCCTGTCACTCTTTGAACTGAACCAGTTGGTTCGTGAGACCATCGAACTGTCGATGCCCGATGAGTATTGGGTAGAGGCAGAGTTGTCTGAAGTGCGTGAGGTGCGCGGCCATTGCTATATGCAACTCATTCAGAAAGACGACCGGTCGAACACACCCATTGCCCAAGCCAGTGCCCGTTGTTGGAAGAACACATGGATGGGCATACGACCGACATTCGAAAGGATCACCGGACAGCAGATGCACGCCGGACTGAAAGTGCTCCTTCGGGTATATCCGCAGTTTCATGAGGCATACGGTTTCTCATGGATCGTCACGGATATCGACCCCACCTATACGATGGGTGACATGATGCGCAAGCGACAGGAGATCATCCGCACACTAAAAGAAGAAGGGGTCTTCGACCTGCAGAAATCACTCACGCTGCCGATGTTCTGTCAACATATCGCCGTGATCTCCAGTCAGAATGCGGCAGGCTATGGTGACTTCGTCAACCAACTGGAGAACAACGAGTATCACTTCCGCTTTCAGACCCGGCTCTTTCCTGCTATCATGCAGGGCGAACAGGTGGAGGAGAGCATCATCAAGGCACTGGATACGATCTATGCGCTGAATCACGAACGACTCAACGGCGATTCTGATGAAGCACCCTTCGACTGCGTCGTGATCATCCGCGGTGGTGGAGCGACAGCCGACCTATCCGGCTTCGACACCCTGGCATTGGCAGAGAATGTGGCCAACTTCCCGTTGCCGATCATCACCGGTATCGGTCATGAACGGGATGAGAGTATACTGGACATGATCTCACACACCCGGGTGAAGACACCCACGGCAGCTGCGGCCTTCCTCATCAACCAACTCAAGCAGGTCTATGATCACCTGAATGAGATGCAGCAGGATATATACGGTGCTATCTCCATGCGCATGGAAAGAGAGCAGGCACGCATCAACCGGTTGTCTAACAAGATGACCATCCTGTTCTCTGGTGTGAAATCACGTCAGGAGAACATCCTGCAGCATTACACCCATCGCATAGCCTCGGCACTCGACAGATTCTTCATCAAAGAGAGAAACAGACACGAGAGGATGGAAAAGATGCTGCGACCCTATGCCGAGAAGAAGATGATCAGCGAGGGATACCGCCTGCAACTGCTCGAACAACGGATAGAGGCAGCCAACCCGGAGCATATCCTCCGCAGGGGATATAGCATCACACTACACAACGGGAAAGCCCTGAAGGATATCAATACGGTGAAGAAGGGTGACCAAATAGAAACCCGCCTGAGCAATGGCACCATCCACTCTGTCGTGGAATAATAACCTGAGACAACTCCTCGGGGACTGGCTCTATAATGTGCCTGTCCCCGCATACGAAAACACTCGGGGACTGGCTCTATAATGTGCCTGTCCCCGCATACGAAAACACTCGGGGACTGGCTCTATAATGTGCCTGTCCCCGCCTACGAAAACACTCGGGGACTGGCTCTGTGATGTGCCTGTCCCCGCATACGAAAACACTCGGGGACTGGCTCTGTGATGTGCCTGTCCCCGCATATACAAAAAAAACAACAAGATATGGATCAACAAGTGAAATACGAAGAGGCCATGCGCCAACTGGAAGAGATAGTAGAAAAGATAGAGAACAACGAACTCGATATCGATCAGCTGACCTCCCAGTTGAAGAAGGCAAAAGAGCTCATCACGCTCTGTAAGGATAAACTGGTAAAAACCGATGAGGAACTCAAAAAGATTCTCGAGGAATAATTTCATGGCCACTCGGGGACTGGCTCTGTGATGTGCCTGTCCCCGCCCAAAAGATGTACTCCAAGTGTTGCGATAGCGAGAGGGATAGCAATAAAATGCGGTGACTGAACACGGCGCCGTAGGCGGTGCGAGGACCTGTTTGAGCGAAGCGAGTCCCGCAGCACAGTGTGAAGAACCGACATTTTATCTAGCCCGAAGCGTGCAACGAGCTCTCTTTTTGGTTGCTTTTTCTCTGGCGGCACAGAGAAAAAGAACATATAAATATTATTTTATGAAATTACCAGAACATTTCGAACAAACAACAGCCCCATTGATGGGATCACAACGATGGCAACGATTCCGTGACAGTCTCGCGGAAGAGCGCCCCGTGAGCATCCATCTCAACCCCACGAAGGCCACACACATGAATATCCACCCAGCGATACTCGATGCACAGGTGCCCTGGTGCCCCAACGGCTATTACCTCAAACAGCGACCAGCCTTCACCTTCGATCCGCTCTGGCATGCCGGACTCTATTACGTGCAAGAGGCGGCATCGATGTTCATCAGCGAAGTCATCCGGCAACATATCACACAACCGGTCACCGCCTTAGACCTCTGTGCTGCCCCAGGAGGAAAGTCCCTGTTGCTACGCGAGACCCTTCCGCAAGACAGTCTGCTGTTCTCCAACGAACCCATGCGACACCGGGCCAATATCCTGGTAGAGAATATCCAGAAACAAGGACATCCCGATGTGATCGTCACCAATAACTATGCGAAGGATTATCGCAAGGCAGGACTGCTCTTTGATGTCATCCTTACCGACATGCCCTGCTCCGGAGAGGGAATGTTCCGCAAAGAACCCGAGGCCGTACAACAGTGGAGTACCCAACTGACAGACCAGTGTGCCCAACTGCAAAGGGAGATTCTCGATGACATCTGGCCCTGTCTGAGACAGGGAGGTATTCTTATCTATAGCACCTGCACCTTCAACCCGAAAGAGAACGAGGAGAATATCCGTTATATCCTCGACCACTACGAGGCAGAGATCCTTTCTGTAGAGGTATCTGGCGCATGGGGCATCACCCCCTCGTTATCCGAGCAACTCCCCCACCCCGTTTACCGCTTTATCCCAGGCAGTACCCGTAGCGAAGGACTCTTCATGGCTGTCGTGCGAAAGACAGTTGGTGAGGAGGTTACGAGGAAGAAAGACAAAAAACATCATAAGACGGAGAAGCGAAAGACTGACGCACCACGATGGATCGAGCACCAGGAAGACTATCTGATGCAGTGGAAAGAAGAGCAGCTCATAGCCGTCTCCAAACGGTGGGCAGATACCTACCAGTTAGCAGAACAAAACCTGAGAGTGCTGCATGCAGGCATACCCATGGCCACCGTCAAGGGCAAAGACCTGATCCCATCCCATGCCCTGGCACTCTCCACGGCACTCTGCCAAGAAGCCTTTCCCCATATTGATGTGGATATCCTTACCGCCTTGCAATATCTCAGGAAAGAGACGATCACCCTACCCCCCGATATGCCTAAGGGCTTCGTGCTCATCACCTATCGGCAGCATCCCATCGGCTTCGTGAAGAACCTCGGTAACCGCACCAACAACCTCTACCCCATGGAGTGGAAGATCAAGAGCGGCCACCTGCCGGACATTCTCCCCGAGGTACTGGTCTAAAGAGCAATATATCAAAAAGAAACCGATGCCCTATTACAGCGCATCGGTTTCTTGCATTAACAATCGTTTCCGTTATTTCGCATCACGAACGTAGCGGACACTGAGCCAACGATTTTGTGTGGTACTACTCGTACGCTCCACCTCATTCAGATAAGGCATAATCCTACGACAATATACACATTCCATTTCGTAGGTTTTATCAACGGTCGAAGACCAGTACATACCATACTCGCTGATACCCATAGGATAGACACCCTCATTGCTGATATTGTAGATATTACCGGTAATACCCATACTCATCTGTCCACCGAAGAGCAGATGCAGACCCGTACCCTGCTCCAGGGTCTGAGTCATCAGCATGCCGGCACCTTTACGCCATCCCAGTTTATCCAGTTCCTTGCCACTCATACCAAGAGCCGACTCCAGGTTCTTCCAGTCTTCATCAGTAGGCAGTCGCCATCCGTCCGGACAGTTATCCAGGGCTTGTTGGTAAGTATATACATTCCCGTATGTTTCCCAATATGCATCCCTGTCTGCATCCATACCGAACTGCACGGTAGGATAAACGTAATAATTGAGATACAGATAGGTATATTCATAGAAAGGCTTACCACCAATCATATTATCAGCCATCCAGTCGAGATTACCGATGCGAACCCAGTGATACTCATTGCCATCCTTATCTGTCATGGTGCCTGTGGAAGAAGGCTTCACACTGGGTATCTCATCCTCATCATCGTTGCAGGCAATAAACCCCAATGCCATAACAAGACACATTATATATGCTAATTTCTTCATTAGAATAATCTTTTAAATGTTATTTCAAATTGATTCCAAACTCATCGATGATGAGCTGACGCATGATCTTGAAGCGCTCGATAACAATAGGATACCCAGCCATCATCTCCTCTACCTCAGCAACCGTATAGGCAACGCAAGCCTTGATATAATTGTCACGATCTTCATTGCCATAGTTAAAATAATAGTAACCACGATCCTGCCAGAATCCCAGTTTACGTGCTGCATCATGATCAGTTGAGTAGTCATCATATCCTAACCGACTCTTCTGAATGGGATTACCATATTCATCCTCATACTGAGCCACATAGCTGAGGAATTTTGTCAACTTACTCTCCGGCAGGTTATTCACCTTATCGATAACGATGCTCAGTAGGATTTCATCAAAGTAAGCCTCATCGTCGAACGCATCGGTGCCGTGAACAGCGAAAGCATAGCTGCGGGTACCGAGCACAAACTTAGGAAACGGATCAGTTGGTGAGTAGTAAGAACCCTCATCCAGTTCCCACACGCCACTTGAGTTAGTCCACTGCTTGATGCTGTCAACAAGGAGGATAGAATAAGGAAGTGCTCGTCCTAACCGTTTTGCCAGTTTCTCCTTCAACAGATCGGTAGCTTTTTTCTGATTAGCGTAATCAGTCAGATAAGTAAAAGTGTATTTAGTACTGTTCATAGGCATGCCTATAAACTGATACGTAAGATCAATCAGTTGTGTGTTCCATAACACATTGCCGTAGACATCCTTTCCATTCTGCTCATGTTTCAAGGTATCGTTGAACAGCAGGTAGCAGCCTATCTCATCCTTAAATTGTCGGCGCAACTGTGCAGTCTGACTCTGATCATTATCTGCCGGTGAAAACAAGTTCTGCTCATATTCGCTGGGCGTGGTGTCCTCTTCCTCACCACAAGAGGTGAAGACCGGCATTGCACATAGCATCATTGCGGCATATAATAGATAATTTTTCATATGATTTTCCTTTTTATGCTATATTAATAAGTTGTAATATTTGTCGGGCGCTCCGGACGATTGTTTGAGCCTATCGAGTTCTGGAACTCGCGTACACTCTTAGGAATATCCAGTACCATTCCACCATCGTCAGTAGATAGTGTGCAGGTAGCCATTTCACCTTTCACGTAGGTATATCCCTGTAGTTTATAGAGTGTGTATGAATGGGTTACCTTCTCCACGAGCTTATACTTGGGATCTACCGTATAACGACGCATGTCAAACCACCGGGCACCCTCAAGACAGAGTTCACGCTGACGCTCATCACGGATAAACTGGATGAGATCGCCACCTGTTGCCGTTACCTTTGCTGCGTTGTTGATACGTGCACTGCGCAAGGTATTGAGATATTGCTGCGCAGCATTGTCGTTGCCAGTCTGCAGAAACAAAACCAACAAGAGATCGCCACCTTATTATTATTACCTGCCGACAGCACCTACGAAAAGATCATCGGACAAGAGAAGGCTGCCGAGATCGATGCGGTGATGAAGCGGATGTTCCCCAACTACGTCTCCAACATGCGCCCCGCCTATGCTGGTAATATCCTGCAGGCCGTGATGCAGGCCAAGCAGCTCGGACTGACAGGCATCGGTAACCCCTTCCTGTCTATCGACTACTACGTACACGCCCTGTCAGTACGCGGCAACAAACATATCCAGGCCTTGGAGCCCCGCTCCCTGCAAGATTCCATCATCGCCCGTATGCATACCATCAACGGGTCCGGGAGCAACACGCTGAAAGATCAGATGATGACGTTCTACCTGATGTGCAAGACTGCTGATAAACGTATCGAGAATTCATTACGCCAGAAGATCATGTATCAGCGCGGACAAGGACTGGCTTCCATCAATGGCATGCTGAAAGCGTCCGAAGAAATTAAGAAGACTACCCAAGCCATCATGCCCGACTACAATGCTGACGCTGCCTCTACGCTGATGGCCGTGAAGGAACGTAACCAACTGTGGATGAAGAAGATCCCGCAACTGATGAAGAAAGAGCCCACCCTGTTTGTCGTCGGTATTGCGCATCTGCATCCCTACCGGGGATCCAAAGGATTATTGGCCGACCTGCGCAAGATGGGTTACAAGATCCGTCAGATGGAAGCACCCAAACCGCAGCTGACCATCAACGACAAATGTGACAAACCGCTGGAGAATATATTTATCTTCAAGCTCAAGCAGGGCGACAGAGACGACAACCAACTCTCACAACTGCTCTTCGACGATAACCGGACAGCTACCTACAGCGGAGTAACCAACAACAGTTTCAATCCGGCCTATTTCTTTATCGGCAACAAGGAATACGCATGTATCATGGAAAGCGGAAAGTCGCTCATCGCCGACATCACCAAAGAGGGCGACAAGTATATCGTCAGCTATAGCGGCAATGAGGATTTGGTGAGAGCCAGTAACACTTTCTACAAATTGCGCCATTCGTATAGCTACCCCAACTATTTCGCACGCACAGACGATGACCCTGCCGCCAAGACAAGCTACGAGGAGAAGATCAGCAGTCTCGACCAGTCGTTTGCTGCCGTCAATGCCGATGCAGAAAAGATACAAAACAAAGATATCGCCCAATCGCTCCTGCTCGACAACCGCTGTGAGTACCTGCGTTTCCGACTGGGTGTGATGCGTATGGAAATGAAGAAGCGCAACATCGACATCTCCAAGGATGCCGAATACCAGAAGTACCTCGACATGATCGACGTGAACAACCCCTATTACGAGCGTTACAACCTGATCACCGACTATGTTACGGGCAAGATTCCCCAAGACAGTCGTAGCAAGGGTATCTCCTATTTTGGTATCGAGGCCATGAAAGCCATCCAGACATATGTGAAAGACCAGGGTACACGCCTGCAGCTGCAGTCGAACATCGCCCAGCAGGTACTCACCGACGAAAACAAGGATATCGACATCTTCTGGAATGAGTTCAAAGACTTTGGCGATCCAGATGTCGTCAAAGCCTTAGAGTCGAAGGTAAAGGCCCTGAAGAGCACCGCCAGCGGCATGGTGGCCCCCGTTTGCGAGTTCAACGATATTGACGGCAATACCCATCAGTCGAGCGACTTCCACGGTAAGGTGCTCTACATAGACTTCTGGGCAACGTGGTGTGGTCCTTGCAAGCAGGAGATTCCCCACATGGCGAAGCTCTATGAGCATTATAAAGACAACCCTGACATTGCCATCATCAGTATCTCTATCGACAACGATGTTAACGCCTGGCGTAAGATGATTACGAAAGACAAGCCTGCATGGCCACAGTTCATCGCTGAGGGAGCACAGAACATGAAGATGAGCAACGACTGGGGAATCACCGCCATACCACGTTTCATCATCCTCAATGCCGATGGCACCATCAACAGTGCGAATGCCGTGCGCCCATCGGCTGAAGACATCATCCAGCAGCTCGATGCCGTCATTGCCGGGCAGAAGAAATAACAGTTTGTTTTTGTTAGTAATCAATTGGTTGGGGGCAGGTCTCGTGAAGGCCTGCCCCGTCTGTATGATCATGATGATCTGTCTTCAACTATTCTTCTACCTGCCGAACTGCAGCCATGCAATGGTCAGCAGGCTCTGCTTCCCGTCGGTATTTGTGAAGAACCTCGGTAACCGCACCAACAACCTCTACCCCATGGAGTGGAAGATCAAGAGCGGCCACCTGCCGGAAACACTACCCGTGGTATTGAAATAAAGGCAATAATATTGGAGATGGCACATGTATGAACTTAATAACCGCAACGCGGTTACCGCTCAATAGCCGTGGGGCGGAAGACCTACGGACTAGGTGTTGTAAAAATCATCCAACCCTGAATGGGATGCACATTAATATTGATGGGGCACACTTTCAGCGTGCATGTTTGTTGTCGCTACATTCTCCGCAGGTCGTTGACCTGCGGCTACTGAGCGTTGACGCTTTCAGCGTCATGTGCCAACTGCAATATCATTACCAATGTTTAATGGTAATTGGTAATTGTTTAGGTAATAATATAGGAGATGACCTAATATGAATAGTATTCGCTGTTGCGTAAGCCCCGAAGGGATGTTAAGATTACAGGCAGGAGGTGGAGCGCAGCGGAACCCCTGCCTATGTTCTATCGCACTTTCAGTGCTCTATGTCAACTTCTATGTTATTACTGAAATAAATCGGGAGTTTAATCTCTTAATAAAAGTTCCGCGTCACGAAGGGGAATGCCATGCGGATGGAAGAATGCCAGTATTCCCAGTTATGATTACCGTTGCGCACCCGCAGCTCACTCTTGATACGTTTCTGTCGCATCAGTTGATGCAACTGGATATTCTGGGTGAAGAGGAAATCATCATCCCCACAGTCGATGAACCACTTTACGGTACGCAGCTCGTTAACCGTCTTCTCATCCGCATTACGCACATAGTTGAGTGCCGAATGATCCTTAACTGCTTTATTGAGCAAATAGAGTCTATCATCAACACCAGGCTCACGACGACGCATATCCTCACTGTCGAGCCACGCACTCATGGCAAACACCGACGAGAACATATCTGTATGACGCTGACCATATACCGTACTGCCGCCACCGCCCATCGACAGTCCCATGACAGCACGCTGCCCTTTCGAGCCACCGGCCCTGTATTTCTTCTCTACCAGCGGCAAGAGCTCCTTAAAAAAGAAATCCTCGTAGCTCCACCCCGGCATATTGAAATAACCGTTCCAAATCTCATACCTGTTAGGACCGCCGGCATTCGGCATGATGATCACCATCGGACAAGCCTCTCCCGTCTCTATCAGTTCATCGGCCACAGCCTGCATCTGTCCTTTGTCACGCCACGCCGTATAGGTATCGGTAAGACCGTGCAACAAATACACTATCGGGTAATGTGCCTGCGTATCCGTGTCAAAACCTGCGGTGAGATAAACGTTGTATTTCACCCATGTGCCTAAAATGCGACTGTTGATACTGTCGGTAACCACCTTTCCTGCCTGAGCGGCTGTACACACCACCAGCGCCATCATCAGTAATATCTTTCTCATATCCTTCTATTGTTTGATTAATACCTAAAATCCGCAGATAATTTTTCGAGTGTCAGATTTAGCCCTTGCTTGTGACGATTGTGTCTGACTCTAGGCTTAGAAACGCTTGACATGACTTGTATGCAGACACCTTCCCCTTACCCCGT
>Ga0256405_10004756_pt1 | contig 24804 bp, 20 predicted proteins | sample RumenRJG_02DNA_FD_189096 | JGI IMG/M metagenome (GOLD analysis project Ga0256405, IMG submission 189096) | Bovine rumen microbial communities from Lethbridge, Alberta, Canada - RJG_02 | ecosystem: Host-associated > Mammals > Digestive system > Stomach > Rumen | place: Canada: Alberta... | reverse complement strand
TGATTTGTTTCGGGTCCACATACCAGGAAAGTTCCTTTTTCCACGTTGTCTTGATTGAAGCCGGGCAGATTATGAGAATGTGTTCAAACTGACCCTCCAGAGCGGCAACAGTTAACGACATCGTTTTTCCTAACCCTTGGTCATCTGCGAGAATACACTTTTTTCTGGACAGCAAGAACTTGACAGCCGTTTTTTGATGTTCTTTTAGCTTCCTGTCTGGGTCTTTCTTCATCGTTATGGAGTCATATTTATCGAAATCAACTGGTAATTGCCTGTAATCCTCGACAAGAAAATTAGTGAGGACAGCAGATTTCGGAATGAAACACATAACAGGCTCCATGTTCCTAATGTATTTAACGTAACAGTTATACGTTGTATCCGTTTCACCTATAAGAGTCTTTATTACAAGTACTTCAGGTACAAATGGCAAATCCCAGTCCGCCTTCTTCTTCTCTCCCCACCAACTTGCAACTTTGACTGACTTATTTATGAATTTTGGTTCCTTTCCATAATTTTTCAGGATATATTCAGCGTTAAAATCTGAAAATGACTGGATGTCGCCTTTTATGACAACATCCCTTTTCACCATGAGTATATACGGATTTGTCCCAGAGTACCCCCTGAGTAAGTCCAATGCCTCATTTTTTTTCTTTTCAGATATTTGCATACCAATACATTTTATGCAAATATACAAAAATTTTCTTTTTCACAGAACTATTTATGAGAAAATAGTATATTATGGAAAAAAACGTTATCAGAATTAATGAGGAACAACTTCATTCTATTATAAAAGAAAGTGTAAAAATGGTTTTAGAAGAAATGTCCGACGAATCGGTTGATAAATTGGGCAACGGAAATCCTAATTTTTTGCAAAAAATGTTTAATACTAAAGCCAATCGTAGATATAATTTTAGAAAAGACCTTGCAAATAATGCTGATTATGACAAACATATTAATAACCAAGTAAAGCAGGCGATGAGCCGTGGAAAAGATGGTTACGAAGATTGGTGGCAAGACGATGACAATACCCTAACTAACATGAGAAAAACTGGAAAATATAAGGGTGTTAACACATCTGATATTACGAAAGACTATTATGCCCAGCAATTTAACAATAGATATAGTGGTGCAAAAAATGCCAAACGCCAGAGCGATGAATACAACAGGCAACAAATGAATGGCCAATATAAGACTGAAATTGAAAATGAAATAAGAAGGGCATTTAACCAGCCTTATGTTGATTGGAAAAAAGTTGACGAACTCAAAAAACAATTAGCAAAATACTCCAGCATGGATTATGCAAACAATCTTGTTAGCGGGCTTCAACAAGGCAACAATAGGCAATCTGCAAAAGATGCAAGGGATATAGAAGATGCACAATACGGAATGAGACGTTTTGGAAAATAAATAAACTCGATTAAAAATAGTATATTATGAAACTTACTGAACAACAACTTATACAACTTATCCGTGAATCCGCAATGAAAGTTATTAACGAGATTGGATATCACGAAAAACAAAAACGTGAGCAGTCAGACGAAGAACACGCTGAATGGATTAAGAAGAAATCAGAGGCTAAAAAGCGTGAACTTGAACGCCAGAGGAAGGAGAAGGGTGACGAAAAATCCGACAGTAAGTCAATTGATTATTATGACTACAAACATGGAAAGGGTAATTTCCCAGTTATGAATGAGGAATCTAAGGTAAGGCTGTCAACAAGTGAATTCCAAAAGTTCATTACTGAATCCGTGAAGAGGACTATCAATAGAATGCTAACAGAACACGAAACATGGGAACTGTACGGAAGTCCTGAAAATGAACCTATAGAAGATTTTCTGGATAATCCCCCAAGCGACATCCCAATGAATGAAACAACCTTAGACTACGACATGGATAACTTCAGTGGAAGATGGAGTCGTGGACCAAGGTATGATATCCTTGTTGACGGTGATGTATATTATTCAGACGTGCCCGAAGAATCTGTTGATAGATTGTATGCAGACCTTGAGAGACGAGGTTACGAAAACATTCGGGTACAAGAGTTATAAAAACAAAACCCCCGAGGTGATGAACCCCGGGGGTTTTCTTTTAGTGTTCAAACGTTATCGCACAAGGCTGATAACTTCCTGAGAGAGTGCAATCTGCACGAGTTCCTCGGCAGTAGGCATCCTCTTCTGACCGGTCTTGTCGTCCACAATCTCAGCGTCTCCACCGAGCAGGAAACTGATGACCGCACCGTCGAACCCACTGAAGAAGTAGGATGACTGGTCGTCGAGGGTAGAAGGCATGTCCTCAGTCCTACGGGAGGTAACATTCCACCAGATGAACTTGAATTCATCCACGAACTCCTTAGGAAATACGCCGAGAAGCTTGGCCTTCACCGCCTCAATGTTGGAAAGTTCCTCTTGACGGGTTGCCCTGGTCCAGCCCCAGCCGTTGGAGGGGTTGAACTGCATGTCACTTACGACGAGCAGTGTCTTAGGGTAATCGGAAAGAGGGATGTTAGGATTCTGCTCACGAATCCTCACAATCTCATCCACAACACTCTGGAAGTTGGTGCTTCCCATGGCATCGTAAGGAATCTGGTCCCACATCTCGGAGAATGAACCGCTGAGCTGCTTTACTCTACTCGTACTATCGAACATGATGACGTTCTTGTAGAACGCACCCTCGTTCAGAGTAGAGAAATAGATGCCCAGGGACTTGCAAACATCGAGTGCAGTCACGTCAGAACCGGGAATGGTGCTATTCATGCTACCACTCGTGTCAAGAGCACACCACACGTTGCCAGTAATGGCACCACCGTTCTTCTTGCCTGTAAGAACAAGATTCTCGAACTGCTTGTCGATGGTAATCTTGGTTGCAATGTCAACCTTAGGCGTACCCCAACGTCCGTTGTATCCGAGTTTGTGACCAAGCTCGTAAGGATAGCCGTTGAACTTAGCAACAGGCTGACTCTTAATCCACTCGACGTACTTGTTGTAAATGGAGTGGTTCTTAAGGAAATCGCCGCTTACAAGGTTCAGGAGTGCCTTTCCAGGGATGGTCTTGAAGTTCAGTTCGTCATAACGACGGCTGCAGATAACCTTCTGGAAATCGTGTGCCTCACCACTTGCCTTCATATGGCGGTACGATTCAGCAGTAAACTTACCGTCAAGTTGCTTATCAGCCCACTCAACAAACTCCTTGGCGTACTTGTTGGTACGGTTCGCCCAATCAGTCTTGCACTTCTTGGTGGAACGGATACGAGGCAGGTACTTCTTCACAAGGTCAACCTGCGAATCGGAAGCGATACCCTCGGCTACAACCTCGAAGAACTTACTCTTGTCAACCTTGACATTAGCATCCTCTGCATAGCAAAGAATCTGCCAAATGTCCTTCCAACTTCCCACGACAGGGATGAGGTAAAGGTTGCGGTAGAACATGTCGGGGTGGTTCTTGAGAATCCAGATGAAACGCTTGAATGCCTCATCCTTTGCTCCAGCACCACGCTGAACCTTCTCGGTCTTCGTACCGTCAGACATCTTAGCCTCACGGGTGATAAGACGGAGATAGAAGGGGAACTTCAGTGCTGCCTCAGGGTTTTCTGCCCAAAGGCGAGACTGGTCATCAAATACGACGGAAATGTCACGACCACGGTAGGATGCTGCCTTACCGAACTGGTCAACAAGTTCCTTACCGGTAGATGCGTAAGAAATCGCACCATTCTCAGTGTATGCACTTCCCTTGGAAGCCATCACGCTTGAAATGAAGTTGTTCATATTATCAGAAAACCTTTTTTTTCGTAATTTTGATTTTAAATGCAGTAAATAATTGCTGTTCGTTTTCTTTCGTGTTGCAAATATACAAACAATTTTTTAATCTGAAAAACTTTTGGCGCTTTTTTTCGAAAATTCTTCTATTTTTTCGTTAGCCCATGTAAAATATTCCTCATTCATTTCGAAACCTATGAACTTTCTATCCAGTTCCAATGCTGCGAAGGCTGTTGTTCCACTACCAATGAACGGGTCGAGAATGATATCTCCTTCATTGGTCCAGGAAAGTATGTGTCTTTTAGGTAATTCAAGAGGATACACGGCTGGATTGGGGCTATGATTTTGAGCAATGGCGAATTTCCACACGTTGTCATCCACTTTTTCCTTGTTTATTTTGAAATGTTTCTTGGTTCTGCCGCTCTCGCCACCCATATTTTTGCAAGTGGAGTCGTAATCCTGCCCGGCACACTTGCACGGGACCATAATCGGGTTGAATGTCTTCGGTGCCCCCTTGGAAAAGACGAACATATACTCAAAAACCTGGTTATATCTTGGTTGTTTGACCTGCGGCATCGGGTTTGTCTTCATCCAAATCATTGTATCATTGAGCCGTAGCCCGCATTCATCCATAAAATAGAGTGCCTGACGGAAGGAAGTGCCAGTTTCTGACCCAGATTCAGTCTTATCGTTGACATTCCATACTATTATACCGCCAGGTTTGATAATTCTTACAAGTTCGTTGGCAATTTTTTTGAATTTTTCGTGATTCCAGGTATCGCCTACCCCGTTATACTTCCTGAGATTGTCATATGGAGGTGATGTTACTACCAAATCAACATAATCATCCGGAAGTTCCTTGAGAAGAACCTCCGAATCGCCCAGGTATATTTTATTCAAGTCCATAATGCTCAGTTTTGTGCAAATATACAAACTTTTTCTTTCTTTGGAGTGATATTTATAGGAAATGTTGTTAGGAATGAACGTAATGCCAACAAATATCAAACGTAAGAACCCTATTTCGAGGAACAATATGTTTTTCTCGAAAGAATCTTACGATTTTGAGGTGAATCTGGCCAGAGAATACATGGAAATGGACATGAATCAGACGGTTATCCTCTATCAGGTTGATTTGGAGAAGACAAAGGTCAATGACGTGTACAAGGAGTCGGATAAGAATAATATTGCATTCAAAACACCGGTTGAAATAACTTGTATGTATGAAATAGGCGACCCGGAATCGAAATCATACGATAAAACAAAATCAAAGTCCGTATATGTAAAACCTGGAAATCTAAAATTCAGGGTATTGGAAGCGGAACTTGAAGAACTTGGTGTTGATATCAGGAGGGGCGATTACATTGGAGTACAGATAGATGAGAAACTGGATGATTTAATATACTTTGAGGTTAATAATGATGGTAAGGTTGGGAAATTTGCAAATTCACAATCAATGTATGGATATAAACCGTGGTATAGGGAGTGTGAAGCAAATTATGTAGACCCATCAACTTTTAACGGCTAAAAATACAAAAGTGTTTTCTTTTTTCCGCAATTAAACTATTTATATATAAATGGTTTATTATGGTTAAATATGAAAAAAATGATTTTGTTGAAAAAGCAAATGAAGTACATAATTTTAGATATGATTATTCAAAAGTAGAATATAAAAATTCTTATACAAAAGTCTGTATTATTTGTCCTAAACACGGAGAATTTTGGCAAACACCTGGGTCACACCTATTTGGCCACGGTTGTCCTGAATGCAATAAAAAACCAATACATAAGGACTTCTCAAATACAAAAGAGTTCTCCGTAAAAGCAAACAAAGTACATAATAACAAATATGATTATTCAAAGGTAGAATATAAGTCCGCGAGAGAAAAAGTATGCATCATCTGTCCTGAGCATGGTGAATTCTGGCAAACACCAAATTCTCATTTAAGAGGTAATGGTTGTCCAAAATGTAAGAGTAAAATTAAATCATTGTCAATACAACAAATAAAAGAAATTGTCAAAAATAATGTTGGTGAATTTTATGATGATATAAAGGAAATTGATGATAATACTGTAAGGTTATTCATTAACGGCTATAGTTTTAGTATATTGAAAAAAACATTAGTAAAAGCAAAGAAGCCAGTAACAAAGCCCAGGGTTATTGATTATGAATATTTCGTTACAAAATCTAAATCCACACACACAATAAATTATGATTATTCAAAAGTTAATCTTAATGATAAAAAAGTTTGTATCATCTGTCCAGAACATGGAGAGTTTTTTGTTTCTAAATACAACTTCTTAAGTGGAGAAAATTGTCCTAAATGTAAAAGAAGCAAATTAGAGGATTCTGTTGCTAATTTTTTGAACAAAAACAAAATAGAGTATATAGAACAATATCCACTTAAAAATTTAACACTTAATTCTGGGCAGGTATTGGATTTCTTTTTACCGAAACATAATATCGTAATAGAATGCCAAGGTTCACAACATTTTTCACCACAAAGATGGGTTTTTGATGATGTGTTATTCGAAAAATTACTTTCAAGGGATATAAAAAAATTTAATACACTAAAAGACGCTGGTATAAGGACATTGTATTTTATTGATTCACATATAAAAAAAAGTAAACTGTTTTCAGATAAAAAGTTTTGTGGAATATACAATGAAAAAAATTCTTTCACTTCTTTAAAGAAACTACTTTTAGAAATAGAGAGTGATAAGAATATTTATTAGTATGCAAAGGAGAAAATATAAAAATTATTTGAATATACATCACACACCGGACCCTATTGAAAGACGAATGAACCTTATCAAGGGGTCCATCGGAAAGGGTACTGCGCTTCCTAAGCCTGTTGTGTATGAAGATATTGACCGTGCTTTCCAGGAGTGGGTTGAAAAAGACCTCTACATTTCATTCGAAGGCAAGGAACTCCCGACAATGGTCCTGTATTCCAACCAGAGATTCAGCGAGTATCTCCAGACATGGAAATATACGGATGAGAACAACAATGTACTCCTTAACTTCAAGACTATTTCCAGAGAGTATAATCCGAGTTTCGGAAAAGACCAGGGCAATAACTACAACATCCCAGGGGAGCCATACTTCCTAATGGCAAGACAGATTGCACACGAACCGAGCGGTCGTCTATACTATATAGATTACAAGATGAGACAACCGTTTACGGTAGACTTCTCGTATAAAGTCAACATTATATCCAACAAACTGGAAGTGATGAACACCTTTAACATGATGGTTGTAGATAAGTTCAAGGCAAAACAATGCTATTTGAACGTAAACGGACACCATATGCCGATGCTCCTCGAAACCGTTTCCGACGAATCAGAGTACAGCATCTCCGATAGACAATTTTACAGCCAGTCGTTCAGTATAACACTCGAGGCATATATAATAAAACCGGAAGATATGATTGTGGAGGAAACACCGGTTATGGCTATAAAGTACATGGGTGATAATGAGACACAGAGGAAAAAAATGGTTTCACTCTTGCCTGATATGGGTTGCCCGGAGCCTGAGGACAACAGGTATTACGAGACGTTGAGGATTGAATTTGACCCTTGTATGGATGATAAGGTCACTTTTAATACGAAAGCGAACAACCTTACGGCTTATTTTTACGAGATGGATGACAATATTTCTTACTTCCTGATGTCGGTGGACGATGGGGAATGGGTGAAATACGGTCACGAATGCCCTGAGGATTTCCATGTTGTTATACCAGAGGAGACGAAGGTAAAGATAAGAGTGAGAAAGTATAATAAACTTATTACAAGTGTCCTGTCAATCTCAGCGTTTGATACGAACAGGGCAATTGATTTTAGTTTGAACGACCCTACCGAATTTAAACCGGATGACGGGTCTGATGAAAAACCAATGCAAATTGAAGAAGATTAAATAGTGGGCAAACATTTTTTCAAGTTTTCTTCACTATTTATATAAGAAAATAATAGACTTGTAAAACATTTAAGATTATGATTAATAGTGTAAGAGGTAAACACTCAAGTCCAGGAATCTATTTCAAGGAGACTGAACTTACATATTCAGCAAAGAGTCTCGGCATCACTACCCTTGGTCTTGCCGGTGAGACTTTGAAAGGTCCTGCTTTTGAGCCTATCACAATTTCAGACTGGAGTGAATTCCAGTACTACTTCGGCGGTACTTCCACGAAGAAATTCAAGGATAGCCAGTATCCAAAATACGAACTTCCTTTTATTGCTAAGAGTTACCTCACCGAATCAAAGCAACTTGAAGTAGTCAGGGTGCTTGGTCTTTCTGGCTATAATGCCGGACCTGCTTGGATTGTAACCGCAACAAGCGAGAAGGATAAAAGTAAGAAATACCCCGTTGCAGTTATCCGTTCAAAGGGACACTACGAGAAATATTTCACTGGATATATGTTTGACCAGTGTAACGGTTCACCACAGTATGATTACCTTGTCTACGACGCAAAATGCGTAAGTATTGAGTGCTACAAAGACCTCACATGGGAGCTTGACTGTGCTGCTGGTACTCCATCAGGAGATTGTAACCCTAATTCTTGGAATGTTTCTTCTAATAATCTTGGAAAATTCGTCCTTAAGGTAACTAAGAACGACGAGTTCTACAACACAGACCATCCTACAATTGTAAGGTATGCAGTATCACTTAACTACGGCGCAAAGGATTATATCTACGATGTACTCGGAAGGGATAACGAGAGTGGGACATCACCTCTCTTCGTTGAGGATGTTTATGACGTTGCACTTTCACAGCTTATAGCCGATGGTGAAATTAGAAAACTCGATTCAGAACTTACACTTATTGACGAAGTTGTAAATCAGCCTATCTGTGAGCCAGTTCTCGACTTCCTTACAATTCCTAACGAAGACCTTCGTAGAAGTAACCTTGAGCAGACATTCATTTTCGATGAAAGGTATCTTGATGCAAGTGGTGCAACCATTTATGACAATGAAGATTGGGATGCTCCTTCTTCCGCAACACAGGGACATGTATATCAGGTTAAATACACAAGGGCAAGGAATGATAGTGGTGCTACAATTGGTTACTACTACGCACCTTATAAGGTTAAGAAGACTATGGATGGAGAGGCAGAACCGGCAATCCTTGAATATAACGAACCTTCAACTGAGGATGCAAGCGGATGCTCTGTTATTAATACTGATGAATATCTTACAAGAGAAGCTATCTTTATTAATGCATATGGAAGATATTTCGTAATGCTTAAAGACGGTAGTATTGAGCCGGTTCAGTCAGATATGAATAACTATAAGGAGCGTTTCCGCCCGGCTATTACTCCTTGGTTCGTCTCACAGGTACTCGGTAACGGTGATACGTTTGATGTTAAGAAACTTTTCAGATTCACAACTATTTCTGATGGTAATGCTGCTAACAGGCAGGTTAAAGTTTCCATTGAAAAGATTCGTCCTGATGATGGAACATTCAATGTCGTTATTCGTGACTACAATGACTCTGACCTTCAGTTGAACGTACTTGAAAGATTCAACAACTGTTCAATGGACCCTGGTGCCTCTAACTTCATCGGTAAGAAGATTGGTACTACAAACGGTGATTTCATTCCTAAGTCAAAATATGTTACCGTTGAGGTGACTACTGACGATACCACAAAGACTCTCGTTCCTGCTGGTTTCCTTGGATATCCTACAAGAACTTGGGATGAGGGACTTGAGATGATGCCATTCAAGTATAACACTGAATACTATGATGATATTCGTGTAAGAAAACAGTACTTCGGTATGTCTGATATTGTCGGTGTTGATGTTGACTGCCTTACCTACAAGGGAGTTGCAGCATACAAAGACCAGGCTTGGCCAATTAACGGTTATACAAAGAGTTTCCACCTCGATACAAGGGCAAACATTGAAATAGATGGAAATATCATGAATGCTACCGTTGACCAGGACCCTAACTATGAGTTTGTTACGGTAAGTCCTAACGCATCAGTTGGTGTTCCGGTGATTGATACTGAGGAACTTATGTATAATACCGTTTACGAAGATATCAACGCACGTAAATTCACTGTATTCTTCTATGGTGGTTTCGATGGCTGGGATATCTATCGTGGGGCACGTACAACCGGAGACGAGTTTAAGTCAAACAAGTACAAGGGTGTATTTGATTTCGGTGAAAACAGAAACTTTACAAAGAACTTCGATTCAACCGGACTTGCTCTTGATGGCATCAACGCAATTTCAACTGACTACTATGCATTCCTCGCTGGTTACCGTCAGTTCGCCAACCCTGAGGCTGTTGATATCAACCTCTTCGCAACACCTGGTATTGACCTCTTCAACAACATCCTCCTTACCGAAGATGCTATGAATGTTATCGAGGACGACGAAGACGGAAGAAAGGGTGACGCTCTCTACATCATTACTACACCTGACAAACCGTTCGGTGCAAGTGATTCTGAGGATGAGATGTACACGGCAGACGACATTGTTGATATTCTTATTGATACGAACGTCGACTCTTCATATGCCGCAACCTACTTCCCTTGGGTCAAGTACTTTGACTCAGACAGCGGTTCTTACATCAACCTTCCTCCTACCAAGGACGTTATGAGAAACTTCGCTTTCACTGATAATACAGCTGCTCCTTGGTTCGCATCAGCAGGTATCAACCGTGGTCCTGTAAATTGCGTAAAGGCACATCACTTCACAAAGCAGACTGAGGAAGACACCCTTTACGATGGTAGGGTTAACGTAATCAAGACCTTTGCATCTGATGGTGTTAAGGTTTGGGGCAACAAGACCCTCTCTACGACAGAAGGTCCTCTTAACAGAATCAATGTTCGTAGGCTCATGATTAGGGTTAAGAAACTTATCACCCAGGCCGCAAGACAGCTTATCTTTGAGCAGAATGATGCAACCCTTAGGAAGCAGTTCCAGGGCCTCGTAGAGCCTATCCTCGCTAACGTACGTGCAAACCGTGGTATCACTGACTACCGTCTCGATATCCAGCAGAATATTGAATGTGAGGATGAGCACGAACTCTCAGCAACGATTTGGATTAAGCCTACTCCTACTCTCGAGTACATCAGTATCAACTTCAACATCACTGCACAGTGTGTTACGTTTGATGAATAATCCAAACTAATAAAAATGAAAAGACCCCGGGAAACCGAGGTCTTTTTTTTTGTGGTATGTGGTGGACATATACAAAAAAACCGTGGGACTTTGAAATCTCACGGTTTTTTAACCTTATGTTTAACAAATTAGTACGCAAGTACACAATAATCCGGTTGTATCGTCATAGTTATCTGGCTAACCTCATCATCTGAGTAGGAGAGGTTACCAAAGTTAGCGTCAGATACCATACAGTTCTTAAGAATCCACTTCTGGACTACAACTCCGGTAGGGTCGAGCATTTCAAGTTCAATGTCTCTCTTGTAACCAGCGGCGTATCCCTGACGACCGGTAATGGATTCAGAGTGAAGCCTAACCCATTCCATAACTGCCTGAGAAGACGAAGGTCCGATAGGGTCACGAAGAGTAACGTTGATTGACTGCCACGTGTATCTACCAAGAACCCACGTAGAAGTATTGAGGAACTGGATTTCCTTTGCACTTTGCTGGATATGAGGTCTTGATGCAGAAACAAGCGTCCATTCGTTAATGCCCAAATCGGATGGGAATCTCATAATCCACCTATTATTCTTTAACGGCTCATAATAGAGGGGCATTTTGGTTAGCATATCACTCATAGTATATTAATGTTTTTTTCTTGTTATTCAATTATAAATAGTAGTATTTTGTTTTTTTATGAATTACATTGCCTGCTGCTTCGGGTCCTGCTCGCCTTTATCATCAACAGCCTTGTTGCAGATGTTGAAAATCTTGAGGAGAGCCTGGAAACGTGGGTCCTCAGGAGTGTTGTTCAATTGCTTCATACCATCAAGGGTGATAGCACGGATTTTATTAACGAAATCACCGCCGAGTGACTTTGTAGGGTCCTCGTTTTCCTCCGGTGCTGGTTCCTCTGCAGGCACAGGTTCTTCTTCTGGAACATCTTCATAACTGTAGTCGTCATCAGGAAGGTCGTCTTCACCGAGATAAAGTCCTTCACGGATAAGTTTTGCGTTCTTGATTATACCATTAATCCTATTGATTTCTTCCTGGATTGTTATTTCTTTCTTTGCCATAATAAAAGCTTCTATTTGTTTATAAATATCTTATTGGTTGAAAAATATCACTGATTGACTTCAATGATTTCGTCATATTCATCAGGTGTCGGGGGTTGATATCCTTCCTGCATACGCATTATGATTTCAGGTGGTATCTGTCCCTGTCTCCTGGCAATGTTGTCCTCTATTGACGGAGCCTTTACCACAACATAAATCCACTTGATTGGAAAATGTTTGAGTAATGACTTGTACTGCATGCGGTATTTTCTTTTCAAGTTGGTGTTGTTGATAACAATATCTTTGCCTTCCTCTGCATATTGTCTCAATTTCGCATTGAAGATACCAGTGACAAGGTTTTCCTGTTCTTGGGTACCGGCGAATTTTTCATCTGCACCACAAAGACCGAGTTCTACACGTATGTCATCACGGCATGCAATACATTCGCACTCTGGGAGATTGTTTTTTATCCAAGTATCCTTTCCAGCCCCGGGGAGCCCAATCATTACATATACGTTTATTCTTTCCACTTCACTTTACTTTTCACATAAATATCTGCATCTTAGGAGTAAAGTACAGTGAAAAATAAAACATTGCTATTTATTTTTGAAAGAACAAAATTATGGGCAAAACAGACTTATTAAGAGAACCGGAACAGAAATATCTTCCATTGAGGGCATTTCGGTTCGTGCTTGATTTCGGAATTGAAGGTCTTGATTATTGGAGGGTGAAGACAGTAAGTTATTCAGAAGGGAAACTGCGTGTGAGCGTCCATGAGACAGAAGACCTGTATCACCCGGAGTTTTTCCAGAACAACAAATTCAAGAACAGGACTGTTAAGTTGAAGTTTCTTGATGCTACTGGTGTGGTGATTATTGAAACCACGTTCTCCGGGGTATCTTTCAAGAAGTATGAAACTGGTTCGTTTGATTATGATGACGACACGGACATGATGACCGATTTGTTTTTCACTTATAAGAAAATTGAACACCATACAATATGCCACAACCAACAAGAAGAGGAAGAACACCGGCAGTAAGTAAAAAGAAGGTGAAGAAAACCACACCCCGGGGAAAGAGACCTCATCCGAAATATGGAACTTCAAAGTTGGAGGACCGTTTTGCGGAAGAGTTTCTGGATAGGTTGGGCTATAAATATATACGCCAATACGAAGCGAGAGAAATTGGTAGGTTTTATGATTTCTGCATACTTCGTGAAGATGGAAAGATATTGGCGTTGATTGAAGTTGACGGGGATTATTACCACGGACGGGGGCTGGTGTATGAGGAGAAGTCACCGATGCAGAAACATAATGAAACTGTCGACAATATAAAGAACAAGTGGGCACACGAGCATCAGGTTCCGTTGCTGAGGATTTGGGAACATGATATAAACAACGACCCGAGCGGTGTGATAAGGATGTTGAAAAGGGAGATAGGAGTTGCCACCAAAAAACAGGAGAAAAAGGACGAAATGGGGAAGCGTCATTAAAGAAACAAAAGAAAGTAGCACAAAGAAAAGAAAGAAATCAATTAAGCTACATAGGTACTTTACATACAAGCTATAGTATATAAGCTATAGATAAACTTAAGAATATATACGAAAAAAAAAATGAAAACGAAAATCTTTTTACCATATTTTCCAGAGGGTCAGTTGGCCAGTAGTGAAAATGATTTGTCGGACGAACAATATGCCAAACAGTTGCTGGATATGTATGATTCCAGTTACAATAATTTTATGAACCAGGTTATGGGGTCGATGGTTGACCAGCGGTATGGTGTAACGGAAGTTATTCCAGAAAAATATGCTATTGAGGGTACCGAAGACAACGGAAGGGTTGATTATTATGAATTTGAATGTATCTTAAATAACGAAGAAGATGAGCCAATGTCAGAAGATGAGTTCAAATTCTATGCCAACTCCGGAGAAATGTGTGCATTCTTCGTTCATATGTCAGTAACGGACAAAAGTGATGCGGACAGCCTTGACGAACTCAATTCCTGGCTGAAAGAATGTAAGAAAATTATGGCTGACCGGAACATTGATGAAGGATATAAGATAGGCATGTTGCCAGGGAAAGACCTTATCATTGAATTTCCTTCGGTCAGTACGATGATGAATAAAAGATGGAAATTGTGCGGGTCGAGGGTGATTGACCAGGACAATCCACGGAACTTTGCGATAATCGTTGTAAAGATAGAAGAAGAATAAAAATAAAATACTACAGATATGAACATGCCCGAAGAAGAGAGGATTAAGGAATTGAAGTTGCTCAAATCCTCATACGAGATGTACGAGAAGTCGAAGAAGGACACGGAGACAAAAATGAAACAAAAGATGAAGGCTGATGGAAGCCCGTTCTATACGCCAGCCCAGATTAAGGAAAAACTTGACCTTATCCAGGGTATGGAGGATGATGTTGTTGACCAGTATAAGTCTCTTGGTGGAAATATGGATGAACTCACTAAAAAGAAGACGACAAGAGCCAAGGCACAGAAGACGGTGATGGATATCGTCAATGAAAAGCCTGAGGTAAAGCCACGCCAGGTTGAAACTCCGTCTGAGCCTATCACCAAACCAGTCACTACTGAAACTGTTACAGAACAAACGCCTACGAATGGTGCGATTTATGACGTGATTCCGCTCCCTTCAGGTGGTGAATGCTATCCAAACAAGATGGGTAAGGTGAAGGTCGCTTATCTTACGGCTTACGATGAGAATATCCTCGTGTCCCCAAACCTCTACCGTGACAACAAGGTTCTGGATGAGATTTTGAAACATAAGATGATTAATTGCCCGATTGCCCCAGAAAACCTTCTCATGGGCGACCGTGATGCGATTATTCTCTGGTTACGTGCTACCGGATATGGAAATGATTTCCCTATTACGGCTACTGACAATGATAGTGGTAAACAGTTTGAGGCTAACATTGACCTTTCCAAAATAAAGTTCAAGCCGTTTAACTTGAAGGGCGATGAAAACGGGTTCTTTGATTTTGAAACCCCGGTTACACATGATAAGATTAAATTCCGTTTCCTGACCTCCGGGGACAACGAATATCTTGATGAACTCAATGAGGAAGAAAAGAAGAAGTCCGTTGTTGGCAAACTTGAAAGAATTTGCAAGGACCTGTCGGACATCGTTTCAAACGACAAGACGTTGGGTAAGGATGAAAAGAAGAAGGTATTTGACGCACAGAATGCACTCAATGCCTGGAAGGATAAACTTCTCGACTCCGGGGAAGAGGATATACCGTTTACCAACATCATTACCAACCGTATGCAGTTGATGACAATGGAGGTTAACGGAAATCGTGACCGCCAGTTTATATACAAGTACATTATTGGCATGAACGTACGTGATGCGGCTGCTTATCGAAGGTATGTAAGTGAAAACGAACCCGGTCTTGATTTTAATCTTGAGGTAGAACGTCCTGAGTCTCTCGGAGGTGGGACGGTGAATGTGTTTCTACAACTTGACCAATACCTATTTTTCAATATTGCCGAATGAGTTTGAGAAAAACTTGAAGGACGAAATCTGGGGGTGTTTCAAGTATATAGGGATACCGATGGATACGATTATGAACATGCCAATCCAGGACCGTAAGTACTATATAATGAAACACAATGCAGATGAAGCAGAACTGAAAGCTGAGATTGAGGGTGATGGGGAAAGCCATACCATTGAAGGAGAAGCCCTTAATGCTTATGCGAAGGTATCACAGAATGACCCGCTTCGTTAAAATAATGGCGTACAGCATCAAAAACTGTACGCCATTTTCTTTTAGAAAATTTATGAGAAGATATTTATAAGAAATTGAATGTAAATGGCTGGCATTAGCAATATAAATGAGTCTAACGTTTCTAATTTAACTGACGAGCAACTGTCAAGAATGGATACATCCCAGCTTGACAAAGTTCTTGAACTGCTCGATGGAATTAAGCAAAGAATGGGCTATTGGACGACTGAACAAAATAGGGTTGCGGCATCCGCAGCCAGCTATCGTCGTGAACTCGAAAAGACTAATTCTTTGCTAAGGAAAACGAAACCTTACTTGGTAAAATTTCTGATACAACGAATGATGTGTCAAGAAGGTTTGGAGGACTTAAAACTGCAATTGAAGGCGGGTTCTTTAATCCGTTGAAAAACCTTGCCGGTGAATGGGGAAAGGCTGACCAGGCCGCTAATGATTTTGGAAAACATATTGGTCTTAATACAAAGGCTGTTGCTCAACTCCGTGACCAGACCATAAAATTTGCCAACGACGTTCATATCGGTGAGAAGTATAATACTTCCATCAAGGAGATGATTGACCTCCAGCAGAAGTATGTGTCTACTGTTGGAAGAAATTTACAAATATCTGATAAGCAGCGTGAAACGCTTCTTGCAACTTCCAAACTTATGGGTAGTAATACCAATGAGTTTGTCGCTAAGTTGGAGAATATGGGTGTCGGTCTTGAGAAATCAGGCGACATCGCAGCCAAGATGTTCAATGAGGCTGCAAAGAGCGGAATATCATTCGAAAAAACCAGTAAGTACGTAACTGAAAACCTAACAAAGGTTCAGAGCTATGGCTTCAAGAACGGTGTTGAAGGTCTTACTTCCATGGCTAAGAAAGCCGCTGAGGTTAATCTTAACATTGCAGAGGCATTCAAGGTCGCCGATAAGATTCAGACTGGTGGTGTACAGGAAGCAATCAAGATGGGGGCAAATCTTCAGGTTCTTGGAGGCTCGTTTGCTGGTTTTGGTGACCCGATGGGAATGCTCTATCAAGGTTTGAATGATATGGAAGGTCTCCAGGACAGAATGGTCAAAATGTTCAGCGGTCTTGGAGAACTTAAAAACGGCCAAGTTGAAATTAGCGGTGCAAACAGGCTGAGGGTCAATGCTGCAGCACAGGCAATGGGCATTTCAAAGGACGAAATGTTCAACATGATTAACCGTCAGGCTGTGCGTGATACGGTAAAGAGCCAGATGGGTGGAAGGTTCGATGGCGATGAGGAACTTAAAGAACTTGTACTGAATACTGCAACACTTGATAAAAATAACCAGGCTGTTGTAAACATTAATGGTCAACCAAAAGCCTTAAAAGATGTAACTGATAAAGATAAAGAATACCTTAAAAATCTTCAGAAAACGGAAAGTGAAGATATTAAGGATATTGCTCAGATTCTCCGTGGGTACAATGATGTGCAGGAAGGATTTACAAAGGAGGTTGAAAATAAGAAGGCTTCGGCTTTCTCGGAAATAGGTAAATTCACCAAGGCGTTGTATGGCAAAATGGGTGAGAGCAATGCCATGCTTACCATAATTAAAGATGCTGTTCTTGCACAAGCTTTATTAGGTGCTGTTAGTAGTATTAGTGGCGGACTTAATACTGCGTTCGGTAGAGGAAGAGGTGCTGTTCGTGGAATGCGTGGTGGTGTTGCTCCACGTGGAGGAATGCCTGGTGGCGCTACCTTGCCTGGAGGGTACCAGATGATGGGAAATAAGCGTATGATGACACCGACCGGTCAAATTTATAATATGAAGACCGGCAAACTTATGTCTCAAGAACAGTCTGCGTCAGTTTTATCAAGACAGATGCAAAGAACAGCCGGAACCGCAGCAAAAACAACATCAAAAGCCGCATCAACAATGGGGAAGGTTGCAAAATTTGCCGGTGGTGGTGTTGGAAAAGCCATTGGTGGTGGTGTACTTGGTGGTGCGATGACTGGAATTGGCTATTTAGCGGATGGAAGTTTCAAAGGTGACCAATCACAAAGCACAAAAGCGTGGTCCGGAACAATTGGTTCAGCATTACTTGGTGGAATAGGAACTGCGATTGGCGGTCCTATCGGAGGAATGATTGGTGCTGAACTTGGAAAATTTGCTGGTGAATGGGTTGCCAAGGGAATAGATAAAGGCAGAGCAAATAAGAAAAAAGAACTAACCAAAGAATTAAAGGGTGTTAAGGGCAAAAACGGTGAGGATGTTAGTGAGGCATTTGCAAGTTTGAGTGATAATTACTCAAGAAGACAACTTAAAAAAATCAAAAAGGCTCTTGCTGACGGCGAAATTACTGAAGATGAAATGAACAAATTCAGTAAGAGAACTCGAAAGAAGATGGCTCAAAATGATAAGGGTCTTATTGAAAAATTCGGTTCGGACAAGGCAAAGGCAAGAATAAACAAGGATATTGAGGAAATAAATGCCAAGATTGAGAATGGTAGTTTCAATATGGAAACCGGTGAATTTAATATCGCCAATGCAAATGTTCCTGTTGAGCCTGTTGCTACCATGGCTAACGGTGGAAAACTCTATGGTCCTTCCGATATTAATGGTCCGGGAATGCCTATCCAGGGAAGTAATATTGTTGTTGGAGGTGGAGAATATGTTGTCAATGCGGAAGCGACAAGGAGAAACGAGTCGTTACTTGACAGAATCAATTCAGGTGAAACCATTAGAATGGCTGAGGGTGGAGTAATACCAGTTCCTTTTAAAATCAGTAATATATTACCGAATATCCTTAAGAGCCCGCTTGCACCGCTTCCAGTACGTGCCGCAATGAGTGCTGCTGATAGATTGAGGCAAAAGGCTGGCGGGATTGACAAGGTTGAAGTTGCTCCTATCAAACTTGATGTAAGCGGAACAATTAAACTTGACGCTGGTGGGCAGCAGGTTGACCTTAACGCAATTATCAATAATCCGGCGTTCCTTACCCAACTTTCGCAGATGGTTGAAAGACGACTTGCTGATAACATCAACGGTGGTAACTTTAAGGAATTGAAGAAGAACAAACAACACACATTTTAACCTTTATAAATAACGGATACGAAGTATATTAAAGTATATGTCAGATAGAAGAAACGGTCTGTATTACGAATCAAAGGATATTAGAAATAGTGTCCTTCTTCGTAACATTGGTGAATATACCGGTTATAAATATAGCATGCTGTACAACGGCGGGCTTGCTATCGGCATGCCTTATGCTGTTGAGACTGAATTCGTGCCTTATACGCTTGCTGAAAAATCTGTGGCTGGATTGCAAGTAACGGTTTCCCCTGGGCAGATAAATGTGTCAGGAAAAAAGGAAAAACCGAATGTAAATCTTGCGTGGAGAGAAGGTGGTTTGTTTGGTTATACGCATGAGGTTATAAACAGCGAATATGACTGGATTTCAAGAAATGTGAATCTACTCGGGTCTTACTATGATTATAACTCTACAGAGGATTTAATGGTGAAACTTGACAGGTTTCCGAATTCACTCCCCTGGGGACAGAGCACCGATATAATTGGTGGTGCCGAATCAGGCGGTTTAAGAGCGTTTTCTTCACACAATAACCCGCAGAATTCCGTTTTTTATAACGACTATACTGATTATGTAAGGGATATATTTACCAACGGAGTTTCGTTCGACAAACAACTTGGTGAACATTACATTACAAACCTTCTTTATGACGGATTTTCAAAAGATACGGTTGATACTGGTGTTGCCGGATTCATAGATGAAAAGTCTGGATTCATAACCGACGATGTGAATGAAGACCTTAAGCCTATCGAGGATACGAAACTTGCTTATATAGGCAGAATAATGCTCGGTGAGGAAAAGGATAAACAGATAAAGAACGTAGAGAGGGTTGGAAAGGGATTGTACATAACCAACACGCTCGGATTATACTACGGACTCAGTTCGGCATCATTACCTACATTGAAGCAGGAAATGCTCGGTGGCGTTGGGGTGTCGTATGATTTCGATATGGCTGATTCCTTGCTCGGAGGAGATAGTAGGTTTATTGTTGAACTTGACAAGAGTTATGACGATGAGGTTCTTGATAATGAAAACACTGATGAAGATGAAACATATCTTGGCTATTCAGTGTCAAATCCACAAATGAGATACCTCAGGGATGTTCATGAAAGGGCAAGAAGGTCACAGTCTTTTTATAGGGATGGTATCAATGACAAATATGTTGAGTACTATAATGTAAGAGATTATGGTGCAACCATTTACTCCGGTGGTTTCAATGAGAATGGTGAGTATGATGAAAACCTTCCTGGCGTATCATCTGTTGTAAATAACGAGATGAGAAGGGAAAACATATTTGGTGATTCTGTTGAGGGATTTTTCAGTGATACAGGAGCCGATGATGTAAACCTTGGAGGTACGGAACATTATGATGAACAGGATGGAATTAATACCGGTGAAAGAGATATATTAAGTACAAAAATCTCCTATAATCAGCCAGAAAGGTTAGGTTTATCCAATGATTACGGTTTTTCTTCAGGTGAGAAAAGTATCTTGGAGAAAACGAAGAGGCTATTTGAACAACATAAAATCAAGACGCTTATCGGACGTTTCCATACATCAGCAGACGACAATGGAGCAACGTCTGCACATTTGACACAAACCGCAACGAACCCAACTTATGGAATTTCTCATGGTAGGAACCTTTTGAAACTCAACCCTACTTACGAGAACGGTTACGATAATCCTTACTGCCGTGTATGGACATACCATCACCAGTATTCGAAGATGACGGACCTAATCAGACCGTTTACTGATGGTGAGAAATTCATGTCACTTGATGCAATGCAGGAAGCATATCCAGGAAGACCAATTCTTCGTAACGGAGGGCAAAAGTCATGGGCTGAAAAGACTGTTCTTAATAAAAACGGAATGGTGAACATCGCCCCTACGAGGAAAATCGGTGATGATGATAAAAGAAGGGTAAGGGCAAAACAGTGCATGTTCTCCATCGAAAACCTTGCATGGAAAAGCGTTAATAAGGACCCGAGTATCATTGATGCTGGTGAAATTGGGCCACTTGGCGGAAGAATTATGTGGTTCCCTCCTTATAATTTGACATTCAACGAAAGTGTAAATGTTACATGGGGAGGAAATGATTTTATCGGGCGTGGTGAAAGGATATATTCATACACAAATACGGAAAGAACTGGAACTTTGTCGTTTACAATTCTTGCCGACCACCCTTCAATCCTTGATTACTGGCTTAATAGTGATAACCGTAGGGGAAACCCTGGTACTGAAGAAGACCAGCAGAAGGTACTTAGGTTTTTCGCCGGGTGTGAGAATCTTGAAGCCGAAGAACAGGTCGCTACTGAGATTAATGGCATCAAGCATGATTATTATGCTCAAAAGGAAAGCCAGAAAAATGAGCCTAAGTCTGAAACTAACAAAACAGGCGTGAATCCGGAAGATAACACGGGAGAAACTCCTGCTACTACACCTCCTGATGAATTTACAAAGGAGAATTCAATCGGTTTTTATTTGTTTTTCCCTAATAACCTTAGCGGTATTGACTTCGTTAAAAACCCGAAGGCTATAGTTAATTACATTGTGAACGGTAGAAACGGATTCGATGCTAATCCAAATCTTGACGATATTAACGGTCCCGGTTATGAAATGGGTCGTAGTGGCAATACTGGCCTTACTGATAATGAGACAAGAACGAATGTTAACGAAAATAACACGGCACATGACAGCGGAAGGGATTATTTGTGGGGCTACGGTATTGACAAAGATAAAGTTAAGGAAAGACTTTGCGGCCCTCATAGTGCAAAGGGCGATAAATCATATAAACTTTATGTTCCTAACTATTACGACAGTACGGATTACTCTTTGAATTCAACTCCTGGCGATGATGCATGTAAGTATTCTTTCGCTGATGTTGCAGTTGCACTTACTACAGATTACAAGTACTCTGGTAAAGGGGAAGTTGCGGCGAATGTTGATGAAATTAAAAAAATTCTTGGCATTAAGGAAGGCGAAGTGAAAAAACAGGGAAGGAAATACTATTTCGCTATTGCTGGTGGTGCTTCTGTACATGGATATGCTGACAGGAATACCGGACTTTCAAACAGAAGGGCAAGTTTTCTTAGGTCTTGGCTTGAAGATTGTTTCAAAAAACTCAATTTGCAAGTAGACTATGACGAAAGTGCCAAGATACCGACTTTCACTGAAATAGCGGGAGGAGAGGAAGACCTATATGTCAATTCACGTGGTGCAAAACGTGGTAGATACGCAAAGGCTGTTATTTATTGGAATGATGAGGATGTAAAAGATGCCGCAGAAACTGATGAGTATAATGAAAAGGGTCAGCCAGTAGAAGGGCAAGTCGGAATAAAGAATAAAGTGGTGCCTGAAAATCAAGGCGGTAATGAACCAGAAGATGTTGCTGAAACAACAACTTATAATAACAGTGTTGCCTTGGATAATTTCTCATCAACAAGATATCGTGATGAAGAGAAGTTTTTTGATATGTTGGAGGAAAGTGACCCGGTGATATACAAAAACATAGTAGATAAGGTTAAATATTTTGACCCTATTTACCATTCAATCACACCGGAAGGCTTCAATTCAAGGTTGTCGTTCCTGCATCAGTGTACGAGACAGGGACCTACAATGTCTTCATCAGACTTAAGCCAGAACAACGGTTTTAGTGGTGCTGGATATGCTGGAAACCTTTCATTTGGACGTGCCCCTGTATGTGTGCTCAGACTTGGTGATTTCTTTAATACGAGGATTATAATCAATAGTTTGAACATACAGTATGAACAGCCGCAATGGGACCTCAACCCGGAAGGAATCGGAGTACAGCCGATGCTTGCGAATGTAACTATCAGTTTTGTATTCCAGGGAGGAAGTTCTCTTGGCGGACCTATACAGAGACTTCAGAATGCTGTGTCGTTCAACTACTATGCTAATCAGGAGGTTTATGATGACAGGGCTGATGTAGCCGTATATAAGGCTGCCGATGAAGAAGGTGGAACTGGTGAACTTGATATGGAAGCCTCAATGATATGGATGCCTGGTTACGGAAACGTAAATCTTGGAAATGTAAAAACGGCCATCGACGTAATGAGTTCACCGGCTGGAACGACAAAAGAACATATTGACAAAATGAAACACGAGTCTATCCAGGCTAAATTAAAACAAGACCAGAAAAAGGCAAAAGAATATATTGAAAGTCAAGGAGAGCAGTCTCAACAATCATAATTTTAAAAATACTTAGAAATGGAAAGAAGTTACGATAGATATTTGAAGTTCAGGAACAATGGTCAGGTGGCCATGGTTCCGTTCATTTCAATTCCAGTAAGGGATACAGATTATTATGAAAGTTTTTGTGTTGGAAAGACAAGGCTTGACCTATTGTCATACAAATATTATAATAATTCAGACTATGGTTGGCTTATTATGCAGGCAAATCCGCAGTACGGAGCAAATGAGTTCAGTATTCCGGATAAGGCTACTATCAGGATACCATACCCTCTCGGAACTGTAATTGAGGGGTATAAGACTGGTATAGATACGTATTTTCAACTTTATGGTTTTAACGGTTAATTGATATGGCAGAAGGAAATTCAGACAACGTATTGAACTTTGGACGTGTTGTTTATGTTGAACCGAACAATAATATAACTGGCACTGGGAAAGGAACAAATTTTACATTTGAGCCAGAAGATTACAGTATTCTTGTTGATTTACAAGTAGATGTTGTTGATAGATTCGCATATAACGGAAGCGGAGGAAAAGAGCAGTTGCAATATACCCTCGAATGGGATGCAAAGGGTACTAAGACATCCATGTTCAAGGGTACTAATGGTTTGTTGACCACAAGGGCAATGGACACGACGTTTCATGATATAAATGACAATTATAATCAGGAAGCGATAGGCATAAATTCTATTGAAATCCGTTATAACTCATGGAACTATCCGGAAATCACCATTAATTTTACAGACATCAGGGGCGCATCTTTGATGGCTGCGGCTGATTATTCCCATGATTACATAACTGATGATATTAATAAGGCGAAATATGCAGATAATTTTGCCAATTCATTCTTCTCTACGTTCTTTAAATTTCCTTATCCACGTTATACTTTGATTGTCAAGGGATTCTATGGCAGACCCGTTTCTTACATGCTGTGTGTTAACGACTTTAAGACGAGATTTAACTCACAGAATGGTAATTTTGATGTCACTGTGTCGTTCATTGGATACATGTACGGTCTTTTGACTGACATTCCTATGAGATTACTTTTTGCTGCACCTTATTCAGAATACAGGGGTGAAGAATATTGGAAACAACAGACTGAGGGTGGACATTTTATCTACGAGGATACTAAACAAAAGATGCTTACATTCCTTGAGCTTGATTCTGCTATAAAGAGTCTTCCTGAAAATCTTAAAAAGTTGCCTAACGTTTTGGAAACGCTCGAGAAAAACAAGAAGCTCGAAACAAAAAAGCAGGCAATTGAAGAAATCAGAGGATATTACAACGCTTTTATTAATCAGTTCGACCATAAAACAAATGAAAAAAAGGGTCTTGCTGAATTCACAACCACAGGAAAAAGCGAAAGCGGAAGTGAAGCGGTTGGCCGTGAGTATATTTTCTTGTTCGCTAAATGTGAAGACTCAGATGAGTGCCCGATGCTACATGATAACAATCACGTTTATATTAAACGTGAAGGAAAATATAAGGTCATTACAGAGTATGTGCCTGGGTTCCGTGGTCCTGGTTATTATCTATATGCCGAATGCCCTCACTGTAATGGAACTGGAACTGTGAAAAGAAGCGGTGACAATATTACTTTTAACAACGTAATAGAAGATAATACAGATGCTAAGAATATCCTCTGGAAAAAAGTTGCGGAGTATAATGAAATGGAGGAAAATCCAGAAAACCGTTTACCTTATTTCAGTGGAATTAATGATGAAACAAACAGTACAACTACTTTGTTCGGCGCATCTGTTTATAATGATGGGTCTTATTCAAATAAATTTTCAGATACAGATTCCATATTTTCATTTGGTAATGTTAATAGTGCTGATTACGAACAGATTAGGGATTTTCTCGGTGGTAAAGGAAAGGATACTGCTACACAAAT
>Ga0256405_10004755_pt1 | contig 24805 bp, 21 predicted proteins | sample RumenRJG_02DNA_FD_189096 | JGI IMG/M metagenome (GOLD analysis project Ga0256405, IMG submission 189096) | Bovine rumen microbial communities from Lethbridge, Alberta, Canada - RJG_02 | ecosystem: Host-associated > Mammals > Digestive system > Stomach > Rumen | place: Canada: Alberta... | reverse complement strand
GAGGCGGTATCCACCACCCATTTTGACACATCAAAGATACCGAGCACAATGTCAAACGTATGCGAGAGCAGGAACACAGCCACACAAGCCTTGAAAATGTACTTGATGAACGTATCCACATCAACATCGCGCATATTGTTCCGTTCGGTAATTGCGGTTATCAGCTCATAGCACAGGACAAACGTGATTATCATACCCGCTATCGGCAGTATGACGTTGTTTGACAGGTTCCTTATCATCGTAAAGATACCCGAATTCCAGTCGGACGGGGAGAGAGCGAAACCTGTGACGCTATCTGTCCTGTCTGTTCGTTAGCTTCATTGAATATCTGAATAAATACTCCACCGACAAGGTTTACAAGAAAGTCGTGTATCGCATCACTTATCTGCTGAAAAATGTCCATATCAGACCGCCTTTCCTGTGGAGTTTACGATCAGGCGAGCCTGCCGCGAGCGGCAGGCTTTGTGACCGTGCTGTCAGTCCGGATCAACCGAAAAGACCGGAAAGAAGAGGGATAAGGGTGATACCGATAAGAGCGACACCGCCGCCAGCCATAAGCTGCTTGATACCCTGAGACTTTGCACCGGGGTTATCGTTACCGTAGCCTTCGAGCATATTGACTACGCCCCATACACCAAGACCGGCACCGAGAGCAATAACGAGTGTCTGAAGAACGTCAATTGCACTGTTGAAAAAATCCATAAGTCATATACCTCCAAAAAATCTTTGTAACACAAAAGCCGCCGAACTCCTACTGTTCAGCGGCTTCTTCCGTGTTATCTTCTGTTGTTTCTTCTGTTTCGTCACAGTCATAAACCTCGACTGTATCATCGGGCTTTATTCTGAGCTTGTGAGACAGGAACTTTTCCACATCAAACAGGTTCTTTTCATCAGCATCCGACGTTAAGCCGAATTTCGGGTGCTTTGTCAAATCGTACTTGTTTGACAGGAAAGGTCTTACGCCACGGAGCTGCAAAATGCACTTGCTTCCGTCCAAGACGCTTAATTCGTCCATACTCATAAGCTCTTTGCCCGTTTTCTGATAGTTGAGCGAATGGGATATTTCTTTACCCCGGCTTTCGCCCGTGTTGTAAAGGTCTATCGTTTCTTTTCCGAGAATCTCGGACAGCTCTTTCAGCGTACCTTTCTCCTTACCGCCGAGAAAGAGCATCGTATCGCAGTTTCCGACTATCGTGTCGGCATTGTCCTTGTAGATAGCCTTTAACTGCGATTGTGCCTGCAAAATGATACTTGCAGAGATCTCACGGCTTCTGATAGTTGCTATCAACTTGTCGAATTTCGGTATCTGTCCGATGTTGGCGAACTCATCGAGAATAAAGCGGACATGGACAGGCAATCTGCCACCGTAAAAATCGTCCGCTTTGTCGCACAAAAGGTTGAAAAGCTGAGTGTACATAATTGCCACAAGGAAATTGAACGTATCGTCCGTATCAGAGATGATAACGAACAGTGCCGTTTTCTCGTCACCGAGAGTGTCAAGCTCCATTTCATCATATTCCGTAAGGTCTCGCAGCTCCTTTATATCGAACGGAGCGAGCCGCGCACCGCAGGAAATTAGAATGGATTTAGCTGTCTTGCCGGCAGCGAGCTTGTATTTTTTATACTGCCGGACAGCAAAGTGTTCCGGAGAGCGTTCTTCAAGGTCTTTGAACAGAACATCTATCGGATTCTCAAAGCTCTCGTCCTCCTCACGGGCTTCCGAAGCGTTTATCATCTCGATCAGCGTGTTAAGGTTCTGTTCTTCTTCCGGCGCTTCATACCAAATGTACCCGATCAGGGCGCAATAGTACAAGCGTTCAGCCTTGACCCAAAAATCTTCCCCGGATTGGTTACCCTCGCCTTTGGTGTTCGCAATTATCGTGTTCACCAATTTGAGAATGTCTTTCTCCGAGCGGATATACGCCAGCGGATTGTAGTGCATAGACTTTGCGAAATTGATAGTGTTCAGCACTTTTATCCTGTATCCGCCGTCCAGCAAAGCCTTTCCCGTTTCGATCAGAACTGTTCCTTTTGGGTCTGTAACAACATAGGAACTGTGCATTTGAAGCAGATTTGGCTTCACGAAAAACCTCGTCTTACCGGAACCGGAGCCGCCGACAACAAGAATGTTCTTGTTCCTCGCGTATTTCGGACCCGCCGCAGGACGCCCCTCCATTGTCAGACGTTCTGTTTCGGTCAGGATAACGTTATCCTCGAACTTTTCAGCCATATATGGCTTTATGTCATTTGCATTGCCCCACCGGGCGGAGCCGTATTCGCTGCCTTTGCGGTATTTCTTCGCGTTCTTTGCCTTGACGTAGATATACAGCTTTATCAGAGCCGCACCTGCTACTCCGACAAGCAGATCTACCGGCATAAGGCTCGGCAGCGGATTCCTGAACACCTGTGCGATATTCTTCAATCCGTTGGTTATGATCTCTCCGGCATCACTGCCGGTTGCCGTAGTGAAAGCCTGGGCCAGTTTGTTGGCAAAGTAACCGATCATCACAAAGGGAAGAACCTTGACGACTTTCTGCTTATCGAATTTGAAAGCCATTACAGCGACTCCTCCCTCTGCTTGTTCTTCTCACGGGTACGCTCCTTGTTCTTTGCGGCAAGCTCCTTGACGAGCTTATGCAGCTTTTCGCGGATAGACGGCTTTTTCTTTTTGTCCATCTCTTTTCCGAGGAACTCCTTGAAAGCAGCTGTCATCGTATCCGTGTCCTTTGCCTTGAAGAAAACGAAATACCTCGGCGGGTCTTCCGACTTATCCTTACGGAGCGAATAGTCGATACCGTATTTTCTCGCCACCCGGGAGAACGACTTAATGTTCTCGTCGGTTATCTCGATGTTGGTGAGCTTTTCGCCGCTTTTGGCAAGCTTTTTCACGGACTGCTTTCCCTTGTAAACCTTTGGGGACTTGTTCTTCTGAGCCGCGAGGAAACGGTGTATCGCATTTTTCAGCACATTTGCAGTCATTTTGGTTGCCCGCACTGAGAGCGAGATCATTTTCTCGGCGTTACGTTCCTGCATTTATCCTCCCTTCCGCTTTCCTGCTAAAGAAAATCAATACGTTTTCTGATGAAAGTCCCTCCTTTCGTTGCGTGTTATGTAGTATAAATGAATTTCACATATTTAGGCTTCTTTGATTCCGTATTCTTGACAATCTCTCTGATATGTGATATAATAATCAACAATAAAGGGAATGACGCTCTCCCTCGGATTATCCGAAACCGCTTTTTCAAGCTGATGGCATCTGCAATTTACGCAGATACTATCGGCTTTTTTGATTGAAGGAGGCTATTATGTTACTATCACTTGCGATAATTTTTCTTGTTGGTCTGTCGGCTGCTGCAATATTCAATGCCTTGAAGCTGCCTCGGATCATCGGTATGCTGCTGACGGGAATTGTAGTAGGTCCCTATGTTCTTGACCTGCTCGACCCGTCTATACTTGGCATTTCCTCGGAACTCCGACAGATCGCGCTCATCATCATTCTTATAAAAGCCGGACTTTCATTAAACCTGTCCGACCTGAAAAAAGTCGGCAGACCGGCTGTGCTTATGTCATTTCTGCCTGCTTGCTTCGAGATAATCGGGTATGTCTGCTTTGCACCGATGTTCTTCGGAATTGATCTTATTGAAGCCGCCGTTATGGGTGCAGTTCTAAGCGCTGTTTCTCCTGCCGTAGTTGTCCCGAGAATGGTAAAGCTGATCGAGGATAAGCGCGGCACTGATAAGAGCATACCTCAGATGATACTTGCAGGAGCCTCATGTGATGATATATTCGTCATTGTGCTGTTCTCGACCTTTCTGACAATGGCACAGGGCGGAGACCTGAACATCATCAGCCTTGCAAATATTCCGGTGTCAATAATACTCGGCTTGCTGTTCGGTACAGCAGCGGGATTTGTACTTTTCGCATTGTTTGAAACTGCATATAAGCACGCTCACACAATAGGAAACAGCACTAAAGTCGTTATACTACTTGCATCGGCATTTCTGCTGATGTCAGTCGAAACACTTGTAAAAAGCTATTTCGCGATGTCGGGACTGCTTGCGGTCGTCGCTATGGCTTGCGTCATAAAGATAAAAGCTGACAGCACTGTTTCAGTAAGCCTTTCAGAAAAATTCGGCAAGCTATGGATAGCCGCAGAACTTATATTGTTTGTGCTTGTAGGCGCGGCAGTCGATATCCGTTATGCTCTCGGAGCCGGTCTTTCAGCAATTGCAATGATATTCACAGCACTTACATTCCGCGCAGTCGGCGTTCTTATCTGCCTTATCGGGACTGAGCTTAACGCCAGAGAACGGCTTTTCTGCGTTATAGCATATCTCCCGAAAGCTACGGTACAGGCTGCTATCGGTTCCGTTCCTCTCGCAGCAGGACTGCCATGCGGAAATATCGTGCTGTCTGTTGCAGTAATGGCAATATTGATAACTGCTCCGCTCGGAGCGATAGGAATGGACAAAAGTTATAGCAAGTTGCTCAATATATCAACTTAACCGTCGGAGGAGATTTACAGATATTGAGTTTTTAGTTACCGCCGTTCATATCGTGATTGACCTCGGCAGCATAAAAGTTGCTGATAGTTGCCGGAGCATTGTAGAGCACAGTGGTCAGATATGCCTTGATATTCCTGATCTTTGTGGCATTACGTTTAAGGCTCCAAAAGATGTACTCGATATGCTCGCTGTTGATTTTCAGGAATCGGCTTCTTACCGTTTCCGCAGGCATATCCTGCTTACCAACAGTGACTTTATCCCTTGAAGAGCAGATAACCTCAGTCATAAGCTCAACTATCTCGTCAAGCTGTTCCTTGTCATACTGCCCGCTGATAATGTCATATTCGATATTTTCCTTTACAGTCTCCCGCGCTTCTTCGATCCTATCAATCCAATCGTTTTTGCTTTCGGCGCTTTCCGCCGGATTGATTGATTGAGTATTTGATACTTCTTTACTTGATTTTTTAGTATTTAATTTGTATTTATTTAATTGCGCTTCATTTTCCGTACACGGTTTCTCCGGATACGGATTTACCGTGTACGGATTTTCGGGACACGGTGAATCGTGACGCGGTGCGCCGACTTTCGGCTTCTCATAGAGGTTATAGACAGCGCCGCCGAGCTTTCCGCTTGCATCACGCTCCTGATAACGCTCTATGTACCCACATTCTTCAAGCTCCTTTACCATTGAGCCGATAGCATTGACATTCTCACGGCTGATCGCAGCCAGTCCACGCAGCGAGTAATCCCACTCTGGCGGCAGCGACAACATAACGGACATAAGACCTTTGGCTTTCATCGAGAGTCTGTTGTCACGAAGATGATAGTTGCTCATTACAGTGTAACCCTGTACACGTTCTACGTTAAATCTTGCCATTGTAAATACCTCCAAAATTTATGCCAATAATTTGTTGATTTCGTATAGATAATATTTTTCAGAAACCGCTTGACAAATCTCTCGATTTGTGCTGTCTCTGTAAACCTGTGTTTCAGAAAAGAAAAAAGCTCCCACACCGAGGGAAACCTCGATGCAGGAGCAAACAAAGAAAGGAGAACTATGAAACACAAAGGAGATTGTGTGATATGACCAAAAGAAATGTAAATATTTGTACTATTTGGATATTGACAAAGATTTTTTAAGAAATTTTCAAAAACCCTTGACAATTGATTGGATTTGTGGTATGGTAACGAAAAATGGATTCATTCAATATTCCGGCTTAATGAAAAAAGCACCCTGCAATGAATAGTAAAACTCAGTGCAGGGTACCTATGAAGTGAATAATCATTGTCCATAGTTTGTCCATAGTTTGTTCAATTTTTGTTTAAAAACCTTGAAAAACCGGGAAAAGGATACACTAAGATAAAAGTGCGTCAGCCCGCATAAATAAAGGGATTTAGGATAAGTTGTGATAAGATAGAACAAGCATTAGCTGATATTCAAGTCCCGTCACCTCGACCAGTTTTACCCACGACATTTGTGGGAAGAAAAAACAGGCTCACTTTTAGAGCCTGTTTTTGTTATTTCAGGAAACAACTTTATCTGTATCAAGCATATAATAGATCCTTCTGCTCTCCCTGTTGGATATCAGCAACCCACCAGGGATCAGTTTCATCAATTCAGAAAGCGTTGATTTTCCGATATTGAGATATTTCATCAGATCAGAGCGTGAGATACCTATATGCGAGAAGAGTGAAGCCTGTATAAGCAGTTCATATATTTCAGAGATATATTTGCTGCCGCTGTTCGGAAGAGAAGGTATCAGTTTTTCATAATATGTCAGCTTTTCGTATTTATCTGTAAGCTCTTCAAGCAGCTGCTCTTCCGATTGCAGTATTATCTGCAGGAACATCTCGACAAACGGCGTAAGTTCACCCCTGCTGTTGGGATGCTCACAGATCGTGAAGCCTTTGTAATACTCCCCCAGGCGCTCCTTGACTGTATATGAAAGCCTGTATCCTATCAATGGATTCAGATATTTTGAAAGGAGATAGCAGCTTATAAACCTTGACATCCTGCCATTGCCGTCGTAGAATGGGTGGATATAGCAGAACAAAAAGTGAAAAGCAGCTATTCTGATAAGCCTGTCACAATTCCCGTTGTTCAGGAAGCCAAGAGCTTCGTTCATCGCTGTTATTATTTTCTTTTCAGGAAACAGTCCATGATGGACAGGCTTTCCGTCATTACCATAAACGCTGACTCCTTTTGCTCTGAAATACTGCCCGTCAGGAATATCATCTTTCTCTATCTCGGCAACGAATATATCATCATATACCTTGCGTATATCTTTGCAGACAGACAAAGGAATATCTTCGTTGTTCATAAGGACAGTATATTTATTCACAAGTCCCACAAAGCGGTCACTTTTGCTGTACACATTGATATTCTCAATTATCTCACTGATCTCCTTGCGGGTGCTGTGCACACCCTCGATGTCGTTGGTTTTTACTACTTCCTCAATGAGGCACCTGTTTGCGAACTGTCTTGTAGCAATATCAGGCAATCTTGCAGCGATCTCATTTATCTTCTTATCAATGCGTTCGATCTCAATTATTGTATTCAGAGATGACGGCGAAGGATAGATGAAGAACTTCGATTCTCCATTGCTCAAGTCAAAATGTATAGTATCATCACTGCCGAAACGTTTTGAGTATTCTGCTTCATACTGTTTTTTATCTGAATAAAACAGCTTATATAAAGATTTAGCGGACATATTTGCTCCTCTGCCTAATTAATATTCCAAATTATTATGATTATCGGAACTTACAACCATTGTATCACATATTTTATCCATTGTCAATATCCTCGCTAAGGCATAACAGTCAGTTTTTCGACATAAATACATATAATATGATCATACACAGGATGCGTGTTTAGTTGTTGTCTTTACTCGTTTCGGCTATCATAATACCAGGCACAAAAAGAGAGGATCGTGCATCAGCACGACCCTCGTTTGTTGTTTTTGGAATATACTTTACCTTATCCGGATAGAAATTGAAAATGACCTCGATCCTGTCCGGATAAACATTTACTCTGTGAACGAACTGCTCTATAAGCGCTCTGATATTGTCAGTCTCTCCGCTGCGTATCTTCTCTCTGATCTCTGCGAAACGGGTCTTCAGCTCTTTCTCTGTAACACTCGTGACACTGCTGTCCGATTCAAGCTTCCTTATCTCTTTCCGCAGGACTGCTGCTCTTTTTTCATGCTCATCAAGCATTGCAAGAAGCGTCTTCGATTTACTTTCGATGAGAAGCTCCGCTATGCTCTCTGCCTTGCTTTCGGTCTTGCGAAGCTCACCTTTAAGCTCTGTAATTCTCTGAGCCTGAGAGCCGTTCCGGTTTTTCAGATATGTATTGTATGCGGCAACTATCCCGGGTATAATGCTGTCGCTGAATACATATTCCGCGAGCTTATTCAGCACGAACTGCTCTATTATATCTTTTCTGACAGAGCGGTTGGAGCATTTTCCAAGAGCTTTCGGACGGTTGCAGCTGTAATAGAAACTAACCGAGCCCTTTCCGCTTATCTTTCTGTTGCCGGCATAAGGAGTTCCGCACAGTCCGCAGAATATCTTGCCCTTAAGCAGATACACTGTATTGGCAGAACGGTTTCCCACTGCCCTTTTCTTCATCATATCCTGCACCCTGTCAAATTTGTCTTTATCCACTATGGCAGGGTACATCTTATCGTTGATTATCCATTCTGTCTCATCCTTGTACTTACGGCTGCTGCAATGCCCATTGACCTCCGCGACCCTCTTGTTGTATATACAGATACCGATGTACTTCTTATTATGAAGCATCTCATAGATAGAGTTCTTGTTAAAAGTATTTCCACCCCTTGTACGAAAGCCGCCTTCGTTCAGATATTCTGAAACTTCCCGATAGCTCCTGCCCTCCAGGATCATGTCGAATATCTTTCTGACTGCGTAAGCTTCTGACTCATTGACCTCTATATGCTTATCCGGAGTAAGATTATATCCGAACGGAACATAACCCCCTGTATGCTTGCCATTGTAAGCATTCTCCTTCATGCCCTTCATGACTTCACGGGCAAGATTCTTCGAGTAATACTCAGCAAGCCCCTCCATCAAGCTCTCAAGAATAACACTTTCAGGTGAGTCGTCAAAATTTTCGACAACTGAACGGAGCGTCACACCATTCTTCTGAAGTATTATCCTGTACATCGCCGAATCCTGCCTGTTGCGTGCGAAGCGATCGAGCTTGTGTACTACGATAAACTCAAACTCCCTTTTAGATGAGTCTTTTATCATACGCTGGAACGCAGGTCTGTCTGACGATTTTGCTGAGTATGCCTCATCGACATACTCAGCTACTATCTCAATACCGTTAGCAGAAGAGTATTCTTGCACTGCCCGCCGCTGGGCATCAATGCTTTCTGTCCTTTGGTTATCGGAAGAAAATCTATAATAAGCGGCAGCCTTTTTACTCATTGCCTTCCTCACCGTCCTCATCACTGCTCAGCAGCGTGTCGAATATTACAGACAGAAAGCTAATGTCTGTAATATCGTCAGATACATCTGCGAAGACAAGTGTGATTGGTCTTGTTGTAATATCATTCATTTTTGTTTCCTCCGTTTCTGCATAATATAAAGGTATTACACACCTTTATATTATGCAAACGAAATTGTATTATTTTCCAAGGAAAAGCCTTGGATCAAAGTTGAGAACGAAGTCGCAGGGGTAATCATTATTTACAGCTTCGACAACACTCTTTGAAAACTGAGAACACATGGAGTTCATCTGTTTTAATACAGTTTGAGCCTGCCCTATGTTGTCACAGTGGATTTCAGGGGAGTTATTGATATAAAACCTGTTTCTCTGCGGAAGCTGAGGCTGCTCATCAAGAACAATATTTCCTGTAGCCGGCTCCATCGTAACCTCAGGAGAATTATATCTTAACGGAAAAGCAGGAAAATCCGAATGAGAATATAACTCATTGTCATCTTTTTTATCTGCCACAACAAGACGAACTTTCGCATGCCTGTTGTGACTATTTACATTACCTTGAACAGTAAGTGTATTCTGGGAATCAACTATTCTGTAATCACCATCAGAAGGATCCTTAATTTTAGGTTCAACCTCATAATATTTCTCCATGTTATCGTCCTCCTCACCATAATACTCTTTGCGAGTCTCTTTTATTGGCCTTTGACAATAAAAACCCTCCAAAATATCACCCGCTTTGTTCATAAAATCGTTGAACATAGCCTCACTCATACCGTATTGATAGCCATCCAGCCTTGTAGCAGAGTTTATTATATGCGCATGAATATGTTCGGTATTAGTATGTACACTATACAGAGAAGGAACCCCCTCGAATAAGTGTATGATCTTATCCATAATCCTATTCATTGTCCCAACATCTCCAACGGGATCTCTATCACCCATGCTAACTACAGCATGGGTATATTGCCTCATAGCTTCCTTGCCATGAAGTCCCTTAAGAGCCTGAACACTACCCAGCCAGTTATCGGGCGGGAAATATGTTGAACCTATCGCATGTACAGGATTTTTAATTTTGTCTGTAACATAGTCAAAAATCCTGATAAGAGCAGCAGGATCAGAACTTGTCGAGGACAGGAATCTTACTATTGCCATTAATACTCGCTCCCTTCTTTGTTAATTTCTATCTCTCGCATCGTTTGATACAGCTTAATTAACATGGCAAATATTTCAGAAATATCTTTGCGGAGCTCCTTTACAGGAGCTTCACGAGCGGATATTTTTTCATATATTACACCCAATTTGGCGAGTATCTCAGCACCATCAAGTAGTATTACACTACTGCCGGAAGATGGTAGCACACACTTCTTGATGTAGTCTGTGTTAGATAACCCAGAGCGCTCAACAATTGCGTCGAACTCCTGCTCTTCCTTGTCATTTAGCTTAAATGATTTCGTCATTGTAGTACCTCCATTATTAATTTCTTGAATCTTGCAAAATATATTTTTCATATTCTTTATTAAGTCCAATGCCTCTGAACATTGCTTTAGCAGCACCTTGAGGCATTCGACCCTTTGTCTTTTCAACGCCGTTGATTTTCTGAACAGTCGCCTTAATCTGGTTTGGTGTCCCTTTGTAATCAAGAGCATTTTCTTTACAGAAGTTTTTAAAGGATTCAAGAAAATCGGATATGTAGATTCTCTTATCATCACCCGTTTCGCAGCACTCTTCAACAAATGTTTGAAGAGCCTTTGCACTCTCTGTATATGTGTTCTTGATTTTATAAAACGAAGGACATTCAGTGAACTTTGGAACCTTCATTTGAAGCAGCCTGTGTAAAGCTTTCACGGCAAGAGAGAATATAATATCCCTTTCGACCCATAGCTTTTCAGAAAGTTTATGATCTATATTTTCTTCTGCTGTAATTACAGGAAAATCCAATACCACAAGCTTTCGAAACAGAGCTTCGTTCGAGCCGTCGAAGTCACCAAAATCGGGCAAAGCATTTCCGCAAAATAACAGATGTGCAAAGTTGTGAAAACTCCTGGCGTTTGCCCCTTTACTTTCTGCCTTCATGTACGACATCGATACGAGCTTTTTAAATGTTGCGGCGCCTTTAATAATGCTGCACTCCAGTTCATCGTCGAGATTGAGCTGCATTCCCACAAGAGCAGAGGTTGCAAACTTTCCGAATAGCTCGACCATAGGGATTGTGGAAACATTCTCCTCTCCGATTATGCGAACAATCTGGTCTGAAATTACTGTTTTTCCTGAGTTAGTCTCTCCTATCAAGAAAAATGCTTTCTTGAAATGAAGGTAGTTAGATATGCACGCTCCCATTATTTCAAGAAGTAGCCGTATCCGTTCAGAACTTGCTTCCAGTGAAGTGTCCACAAACATCTTAAACACGGGCGCCATACCTATTTCAGCGTCAGGAACATACTTGAAAGAGAGACAGTTAGTAAAACGATATGACTTATAATGTGGGAGAATCTTAATGTCTTTCTCCGATAAATCAAGAACACCGTTTTCAACGTTCAATAAATACTCCTGTTTTCTACGATCTTCTACAGTAGCGAGCTTGTTATTTTGTTTCTCCAACTTTGCTTTCTTCACAAGACTATTAAAATAGGATGCAGGCTTAGCCTTCTCCTTAACAGATGCCCATGCATAAAACAAAGCAGCTGCTTTAGTGTCGTCCATAGGCTTAAAAAAACCTTTTTCTTTGTCATACAACGCCAAGTCTCCATTTGACATCAGACCCAATTCAAGCAATTCAAATTGCATTTTTTCCTCCTTATTTAAGTGATGAGAGAGCTCTCTTAAAAGATTAAAACTTGTCCTTTACCAGTGTAATGCCTGTTGACACAGGTTAACATAAGTGGTATAATAAGTCTAGTCAAACTCACGATATTACAGGCTTCCTTGCCTGCACTTACATCATATCACATTCAGCCCATGGTGTCACAAATCTGTCAAAATAGGGACGATGAATAATGAAAAAATTTTGTGCTTCCTGCCTCTTTTGGAGAAAAATTAATACCACCGGAAAACATGCGACATCTGATATTTGCCCTTGCCTTAACGATGACTTAAGTTTTGAAATTCCTTTTTCCATTGATAGTTTTAAGGGCAAAAGTATAAATATAGTAATACCCGATAGCAGCGGGAATGAGCATCGAGAAAATAACACCTTTGACTGCGCTGAGGGAGTATGTATAAAAAGAATAATTTACATAAATAGTACCAATGAGACATGCAAGAATTACAAGGCAACAGATCAATACCATTATAATAGTAAACTGCTTTATATTAGCGGTAAAAAGAGCATTTCTACAGAATATCAGGCAGGCAGTATTTCACGCTTGTCTTTATTGAATCGCTATATTGAAGTCAACCATAGAAGTAGTTTTTGTGCTTTCTGCAAGTATTGGTGGGAAACGCCTGATGGAATCCTGGAGAAACTCCCTGTTACAATTCCTTACCTACAAAAGAATACCGACGCATTACTCCTTGTAAAGGCTCCGGGCTATTGTCTATACAATGATTTGATGAGAATACACAGCGATGACAGGAGTTGTTGCAACTTTGCAAGATCATTTGATTCAACCCATGGGGCGAATACAGATTTGCAAAATTGTATTCCCTTTATATCAGATAAACAGCGATATATAAATAGCAGAAAGCTTGTTAATGCTTTCTTTTTCATTGAGTTCTATTACACTTTAGGAGTAATAAACGAAATAAATCAAAATGCAGGATCAATGGATAAGAAAAGTAAACAGCGAGCTAAGGGAATTGTCAATTCCATAATGAAAAACTCAGGTGTTTATTCAGACTCATTCTTCAGCGATATATCAACGGCGGTTTATAAAAAAGCAACGACTGTAAGTCCAGATATTATCAGAAGTGTTTTTTTCAAAAAGAAAAAGCTTAAAGCTGCTCCTTACAACCCCAATATTTTTTGGGATTTTCATAATTATTTTGGTATAACATGGGAAGATATTTATGGCATGCGTAGCAATATAGGTTCTCTAAGTATTTATAATCTATCTGCATTTCGTGTTAGAACCGATATTTCTGTAATGAAGAAATTTCATACAAAGATAAAATTAAAGCCTTTGCAATTTCTTAGAATTATTTTCGCCGAGAATATAGTATCGTATTTTTCAAAGCTCCTATATATTTGTAATGATTCTGATCTAAAAGGCATCATTGATTACTTTGAGCGTGAGATTAAGAAGAATAAAAATAACAGACAAAAGAAAAAAAGTCAGATGATGATGAAAATGCGTTTATCTCCTGATTCGAGCATTTTAAGTCATAACTTAGACACGATACGCAGAGGAAATAGTTATCGCATTCTATCTGTTGCTACAGGTATTACTGAGAAAAATTTAGAAAATTATTTTTCAGGGCGTTCTAAACCTTCATTTAATACACTCTGTAACATTTCTTTTGCAACAGGGTTTCCTGTCGAAGAAATAATGGATACTACAGTAAAAAAGAAAGAACTCTTGAATCCATTTCATCATTTAGATGACACACAGTTTCAAGAATTACAAAAGAATGATCCCTATATGAAGATAAGTTATATAGGAGGAATTCTTCTTAATATGTATCTGTATAACAAAGGTTTTGCCTGTAAATTTGCTATACTTTATAAAGAATTGGGTATAGAAAAGATTAAAAAGAAAATCATTCCCCACCTTGATGAATTTCTTAAAACACACTATCCAGATAAGTATAAAATAATATTTGGAGCGGAAATGATTGATTACTAATCTTCATATAATCCCTAAAAAGACTGAACATTTATTATGATATAGCTTAAATTCCCATTATTAAAGCATTTGTCTTATAAGTGTAATTAAGAGGGTGGGAGAGTTCGAGAGGGAGGGGCTGATAGTGTGGGGCGCCGTTAAGGCGACACACACTATCATAGCTGCCCCTCCCTCTCGAAAAAATATAGCTGCTCCGCAGCTATATTTCACATTTATAGTCTTATTATTATGTTATATAATTATTTTACAATAATTATAAGTTTTATAGCTTACAGTATAGCATATAGGGTCTGCTTTCATCAAATATGATGCACTATTTATTAATACACGACTATTAGGATTGAATACTATTAGACAGAGGTCTTAAACCAATTTGACATTTAGGAAAAACAAGTATATACCCGCATCGCTGACACAGAATAAGGGATAGCCCTTCGGCTATCCCTTGCTTCTTGTGCTGCGTTCTCTTATGTAGTCTTCAACTGCGAATTTTGGTATCTTCCAAACCCTGCCTTCTTTAAAGCCTCCCAGAGAACCGCTGCGTAGTAGCTCATAAGCTTTGTTTCTGCCTATGTGAAGCATTTCACACATATCTTCAATTGTAACCATGTCTGTGTAACTCTGAAACATAATAACAACCTCCTGGTATTTTTATTTAATTGTTATCATTCAGATGTCTTTCTACATATTCGATAACACTCTGCTTTGGTACACACCAGGCTTTTTCACAACGAAAAGCCTTTATCTCACCTTCATTCAGAAGTTTATATGTCTTGCTGGGACAGATCCTCAACATTACGCTGACTTCTGCTGCTGTGAGCATATCTCGATACTCTTTATATAGATCAAGCATGACTTATTTGCTCCTTTCTATAATTTTTAATTATATGTTACAATTAAATAATGACTTTTATGATTATTAATGAACAGATACATATAACCTGATCGGGTCTATCAATAATGATTATAAATGATAATAAAACCACTCAAAATAGTATATCATAAAAAATAATGGGCAGCATCAAGCTGCCCACTATTATTAACACCTTTTGACTATTTCCGGCATCTGTTCATTCACGATCTTATAAAAGGTTGTCTTTTTCATACCAACCTTGTGCATTGTAGCAATAGCAGTCTGCTCACCTTCAAGCCACCTGTTGCACTCGACATAGAAGTTGTCCGGTATCTCGATTTTCTTTCTCCCGAACCGTACTCCTTTAGCAAGTGCCAGCTTGATGCCCTCGGCTTGCCTTACCTTTATTTTCTGTCTCTCTTTTTCTGCTGTGTAGGCAAGCAGTTCGAACACGATATTTGCTATAAGAGATTTTTCAAGATCGCTTTTCTCAGCAGTATTCAGAATAGGCATATCTATAATTACAATGTCTATTCCCATTCTCTGAAGCTCCTGCCATTCATCCTTTACTTGTTCATAGTTTCTTCCGAGACGGTCAAGCTCTTTTATTACAAGAATATCTCCCGCACGAAGAATGTGCTCTTTCAATGTCAGGTAGCCCTTTCTGTTGAAATCCTTTCCTGAAAACTTATCTGTAATAATATCACGCTCGGCAACTCCATAATTCCTTAACGCCTCTACCTGCCTGTCAAGGTGCTGATCTGTTGTTGAAACTCTTGCGTATCCGAATAATCTACCCTTCATTGGTTTCACCTCTGTTCATAAAAGTATCAGCAATTGCGGATATATACCAAAACTTTAAATATAACTTTTTCGGACGTTCAAAACCTTGGATTTTCGATGTCCGTTAATGTACACTTTTCTGACTATGTCCGCATTTATTTCCGAACGTTAAAAGTAAAGCCCCTCATATTCGAGTACATCTGCATAGTTCATAAGCTCTTCCGGTTCGTAGAGAAGCTCCTCAATCTCGTCAGCAGAAAAGCCGTTCTCATACAGCAGATCCACATACTGCGGATCAACTCCGAAACAGCCGGCGAACTCTTTCAGCTGATTGATGTAGTAGTTATCCCAAGGTGTTTTGCGTGGCAGTGAATACAATGTCGAAATATCATTGTAAGCAAAGAACTCCGAACGCTCGATGTTACCGTTGCTATCAATACGCAGGATATCTCCGAGATTTGTTTTAACCTCTGTCTTTATTGCCCTCGACATACCTATCTTCCGCAGAGTTTTGTCGAGAATATCTCTTGTGCTTGCATACAGGTAGAATCCATGAGTATGGAATTTGTAGATGCACAGCGGATTGTTTCCCCGGACTAAGTACACATTATCACTATCATCAAGAATAGTGAAAACGAACGAGCCTATCAGATCTTCTGCCATGTCTTTTATTGAATTGAAATCAAGGCTTCCCGCATTTTCGATAAGTTGGACTGCGATGAAACTGTCTGTCTGAACCACTGATTCGGGCAGGCTTTTTTCTTTCCGCAGAAGTTTGTCATTTGAGATAACGCCGTTGTGAGCAAGAGCAAAATTCTTGTTTCCTGCCCTGCCCGGGAACGGGTGGTTGTTACAGTTCAGCTTTTCGCTGCCCTGTGTTGCCATGCGGGTATGACCCATAATTGCATAGACTTCATCGGGAAGATGAAGGTGCATTTTTCTCGCCGGGAGCGGTCTTTTGTAGATCGAGATATGCCCGTTGTGGTTATAGGCAAAGCCGGTTGCATCAGTTCCCCGTATCTCGCATTCTTTAGACAAGATTTTCAATATCTTTTCTTTCGCCCTTGTTGTAAGGCGATGTTCGTAATCCATCAAGCCAAATATTGCGCACATAATCAGACCTCCTCGCTTTCATCTTCAACCGGTTCATTAACATACAGTCGTCTTTCTTTCAGATACATTACAAGTTCCGGATATTCGCTTTCCGGTATCGAGAGGACGAAGTCCGTCCAGCTTAACTTTGAAATCTCATCATCGCTGAACTTCACCGCTATATCGCACACGATGTTCACAAGTTCGAGCGTTGCGATAATTGTGTTGACCTTGAGCGTTCCGCGGAACATTCTGAACTCAATAGTATTGTAGTTGGTCAGATTCACGCAAGCGTAGCGCCCGATTCCTTTCTTCTTTGCGTTATCCATTACCTCTCGCGGACTGTCTTTGTAGCCGTACCTCGCAGCCCAGCGATTCATCTGATACTCTGTTCTTCTGCTGAATTTCAGTAATTCTTCCCAGTGATGTTCGACAAAATAAAGGACCCGTGAAACGCATTCATCTTGCGCTTCACGGGTCTGTCCGAATGTTGTTCTGTTGACGTGGATATGCAATCCGCAGGTGCTTGTCTTGTGGCTTAAGTAGTCAAGTCGGAGTGCCTCATCTGCAACAGCGATCCACGGCATTTTGTTCTTGTGAAAGTCAAGCGACATCGGATGCGTGACTATCTCTAATCCCTCATTCAAAGAACCGTCCGACTTGATGTATATTAGCTCATTGCTTCCGTTAACTGCATCAAGAATGGCATCGGCGTTATCCTTGTCTTTTCCTCCACCGTCGATCTCCAACTCGACGCCGAAGAATCTGCTGCTGTCCCCATAGAAAATGGGCTCCGGCTTGTAGCTGTAATCATGGATCGAACCGGTGCAATGATTATGATAGCATTCACGGCAGTACGTAACATCGTCATCATCATAATATGCATCATCGTTGCTCAAGAGTGTGTCGCAGTTATTACAGCGGGTGTAGTTTTCATCGCGGCAGCTCTCACACAGGCAGATGTTCTCATCGCCGTAGTCGTCCTCGTTCCATATTCTGTCGCCGCAGCAGTCGCACACTGTTGTCCTGTCATAAAGACAATCGCGGCACATCTCTACATCATCAAATTCGCATACGCTTTCTGCTGTCAGCTCGCAGCCACAGAAGTGACAGAACAAAGTGTTTTCATTTGTAGTTTTATTTTCCATTATTATGATCCTCCTCAATATTCCTCAGCAAGCAGCATCGTAGAATATTCGATGCTGTCAATAACATAGACCTTCTCGGTCACAGGCTCCTCACAGTCAACAGTAAGCTCTCGTCTGAACTCCGGAACCTCCTGCATCTGGGTTATTTTCTGCTTTTCGTTGGCCGGAGAAAGAAAAAAGACCTGAAAGCTGTCAACTTCAACGGCTTTCAGGTCATCGATCATCGCCCACATCATGAGCTGGGTTACGAGTGGGATCCTTGCGGCAACTCCACAGGTCACATATCGTTCGTTTTTAAACATAGCTGTGTCCTCCTATACACAAAAATGCCCTCTGTGGACTTAACCACAGAGGGGAAAATGTTTATGATCCGAATATTTCGGGTCTGCGCATATCACAGACACTATTATAATATATAATTATAAATTCTCAAAATAACGTGATATATCAAGAGAGTTTTTCAGTTTTACTACCCTATAAAATTACACTACTCTCAAACTACTGAATATATCTATGCAGAAGTTACAACGTTTTACTACCCTATAAAATTACACTACTCTCAAACGGAGGTAGAAGATGAACAGTCTTAAATTCAGTTTTACTACCCTATAAAATTACACTACTCTCAAACTCATCGCGGTCTGCAAATTCGCGCTGTATAGTTTTACTACCCTATAAAATTACACTACTCTCAAACTCTTGTTTCTCCTCCCTGTCACAGCTCGATGTTTTACTACCCTATAAAATTACACTACTCTCAAACTTCATCGCGGGTGTGTCTTGTTTCTTCATTGTTTTACTACCCTATAAAATTACACTACTCTCAAACGCAAAGGCAAGCTGATACTGATTGAGGGCGGTTTTACTACCCTATAAAATTACACTACTCTCAAACCTTTTCAGACTATGGGTGAGCTTTTCAAGAGTTTTACTACCCTATAAAATTACACTACTCTCAAACCAAGGTTTATTTATGCAGCTGAGCAGTAGGTTTTACTACCCTATAAAATTACACTACTCTCAAACTAGCGGACGGCATCAAAATCCTTACCGAAAGTTTTACTACCCTATAAAATTACACTACTCTCAAACCTCAAATTTGAGAAAAATGACACTACTCATTCGCATAAATTACAGGGTTTTTATATAATTATACCAAATTTGGTATTATTTGTCAACATTTTTTATATAACGCATCTATCGTTATCTATGATCACCCTCTTCTCATACCGGGTGTTGTTGTGTTCACAATTTTCAATACATATCAAAGTAATATTTCTTAACAGTACATCCTTGAAAAACAATTCAGCCTGGTCATCGTTGATATAGCTGCGAAGATTTACAGTGATAAATACTTTTTTCTTTATGAATTCACAAACAGCATCCATATACTCTATCAGTCTTTCAGGCAATGGCATCTCACTATCGCTGAAGCTTACGTTAAACATTTTCAGCAATCCGCTTATGTCATTTGTTGAATCAATGTTGAGTTCAGCAGACACATTTCTGGTCAGTTCATAAATATAGCTTTCGATACTTGACATAAGATCATAGGTCTGCCTTATCATAGTTTCGGACATAGCTTCCCTTGCAAGAAAAGTGTATACTTTATTCAGCAATTCCTTGCTGTTTGCAGAGAATGGAACAAACCGAGTAATTATTTCTGCATTCTTATAAATCGAGATGGTCTCATAATTTTCTGATATGACAAAGTTTCCGGACATACCGTCTGTTTGTGAAGATATGTCCGAAACTATATCATAGAAAACTCCTGGATGCTCTATTATTATCGTCAGGATCTCATCATCCTTAGTCTCCATGCACAGATTTACAGGCGGATAAGCTATCATTCTCATAATATGATCAGCCTTTCATCACTGTCAATAATATCGGTACTGAAACTGCCGGAAATAAATTCCATTTTTAAAACTGCTTTTCTGTTATTGTAAGCAGCATTATAGAATAACTACTGTTCTCCAGCTCATAAGTCAAGAAGATTCACGGATCTCTTTTCGAATAATCCGGTGGGTGATTGGTCAATAATCGAAATGGATTCAATATTATTGATTTTATATAAATTCATATTCAATGCTTTTACACCCATATTCTTTTTGCCTCCAATCAGCAAAAGATCAACACTTGTCTTTCTTCCTGTTTTTAACAATCTGACCATTTCAGAAAGAACAAACAATTGATCAAGAAGGTCCAATCGTTTAAATTCAGCTTCTTTTTCAATAAATAATTTACCGATATCCGAGTACATTTTCACAAAAGGCACTGTATTACATTTTTGCATCAAGCATTCATATAACGCAATATTATCATCATTGGTGATAATATCTGACGGGACAAGATATTTTTTCCCTCTCTCGCTTTTTTCTAAAAAAGAGCTTATCCTTTTGTAATATTTCTCCTGCACTGGAGGTAAAATCAAAGATTCTGCAGATGTATATTTTATACTGGAATTGGTTTTAGCTACAATATTGACACGGTAGCCGTCAATATCAAAAACAGTATTTATTTTTATGATACGATTATTTAGAGGGAATGACACCATATCTTTATCGACTTTTTTATTTAACGCATTACTTAATTTATTCGCTACATACTCTTTTGCGTAATCTAAATCACTCACATACTTATCTGCAATTATCAATTCTACTGCAATTAAAATACAGCCAATACCACTACATTGAACAATAGAAAAGAATGAAATTGTTGCATTATCATAGCCACCGTATTTCTCAATCGAAAGGTTCTTTTTTAACGGAACCATTCCTTTCCCTTTTCTCAGTGGATTCTGATCAAAAAATCCCCCGTTTTGACCATGTTTTCTCCTATAGCAATACCTAACATAACGTATGCTGTTCTTTCCCATCATTTTTCGCACAATGTCAAAAGATGAATCCGGATCCCATGCTATCAAACCATTTCTCTGGATCTTTTTTGTAAGCATACCCTTCGGTTCGCCTTCGCTGTCAGATTTGAACAGATTCATTGTATAAAGCGTGTTGGATCTGACAAACTTAAGAGGGTTCTTTGTAAACATAACATCATATACGTTTCCGACAACAATGTTCAGATATGCGTCTTTAGCGTGATGCAGATCATTGATCTCTCGGCACTTGAGCATATCGAATTCTTGTCTGAATTCCGAGACAAGCCCTGCTTTTACATATACGATATCACTATCTGGACAGATCTCTTTGAGAAGCTCTGCCACTGCTTTTGTAGATTGACGCGTCTCTACAAGCTGCCTTGCTATAAATCCTGATAACTCTTCTTCCGTAAATGGTGTATTTCGGTTAAGTCTCTGGTATTTCTTTTCGCTGATAAGTTCCTTGGCCCGGAGCATTGCCCAGAATCCGTTCATTTTATTGCGTATTTCTGATGATATGGGGTAGTTGTCTCCTTTGGCACCGTTGACTTTCGTGTTGACCAGCACCTTGTTGTCTATACTGTCGTCTTTCGTTTTAGCCTGCGGCCAGATGTGATCAATATTCCACCTGTGATTGTCAGCTATCTCATCAAACGGAATATCCTTTCCGGTATACATACATTTTCCGAGCTGCATAAAATATAGAAAATACTTATCACTGCGAAGCTGCCCGTCATCTGTCCTGGCAAGCTCTCCTTCCAACCTACCGTCATCATCTTCGCCTGCAGCCTTTAGCCAGTCGGTTATCCTGTCTCTTCGTGAAACAGTGCGGCTGCCCTTAGGTGTGTCACCTGTACCTCTCGGCATTTCGATAAATATCTTATCGGGATCTTTATTCAGAATACCTTTGAGTTCCTTAACAATATCAACAGTCCTTGTGATGGATCTTCTGACAGATGTAGGAATATACATCTCTTTCATTCTTTCGTCGATCGTTTTGCAATTCTCCGGTATCTCATAATACACTTTGTTGAAATGATTTACTCCATTAATATAACCGTATTTAAGGCCAAGCAGCTTCATAAGATTTTCATTCGTTTCCCAAAGCATTGTGATTATATTCTTATCACTTATGACCTCTCCGGTATCAGCATCAATCGCATAGATCTCTTCAAAGAATTTGCGTGAAAGTCTGCCGTAATCCTTATATCCCAGTCTGGAGATATACTTGATATCATCATCAGAAAGCGTATTATAATTACTTTTAAGCCATTTTTTCAGCCGCATTGTATCTGTAGTAACGGTGATTCTTTCAATGATTGCCTCAACATCGTTCTCAGTCAGTTTACCGACTGTGAGCATTGTTTTGAAATCAAAGTATGGCTTTAACGAAGACTTTACATTATCATCGATACCGGAAATTTTCTGCCCTTTCGTCATATTTCCTGTATTGATCAAGAAGTCTTCTATTGCCTTTTTGGTAACTTTCTTTTTCTGCATAAAAAGCTCATTATAAATACGCTGTTTCAAATCAACAGATATCATAACGCCTTCTACACAAATATTATTTATCTCATTCAGAACATTGAACTTGCTATAAAGCAATGAGTGCTTCGGTAATACGTCTTCTCCGGCAAGATATGTACATTTGCAGGTCATTCTACGAATAAACTCATTCTCGGTTTTTTCGTGATCAACTATTTCATTAAAATTCCATGGATAAATCTTACCATCTGCTTTTCTTATCATCCATGCATTATTACTTCTGTTGCTGCTAACAAGCGGACCCACATAGTAAGGTATTCTGAACTCCATTATGCTTAAGATCTTATCGGCAACCGTACCGTATTGATCTTTTTCATTAAGAAAAGGAAGATATTCTTTTGCATTTTCAAGTATCTTTTTCAACTCTACGTAATACAGCTGATATGGAATCACTCTGTTATCTGTGGTCACTTGTTTTGGACAGAGTGTTTTATCATTGCATTTCTGTAACAATTCGTCAAGATCGTCCTTGTCAGATACATTCGGTTTGATCCCGGAAATATATCCCTGAATATATTTACAGAATTCCCCCTGATCTTTGCATTTTTTATATTTATCTGGTCGTGAATCTGCCGAAGCATTGTAAACATAACTTGCATAATTAGGTTTATCACATATATCTTTGAATATTGCTTTATAATCGGCAACAGTAAGATACTTTTTACATATACGCTTTAGTTTTACCAAATCGCTTTTATGCTGTTCATAAATATCAACTTTTGCTTCCGATATCATACTATGATTACCAAGTATATCTACAAGGAGCGACCAATCGTACATTGCTTTTATATTCTCTATCAGTCTGAATTCAGTTTCTTCTATCTGACCATAAAGTATCTCCAATGTATCACTGAAATCTGCAGAAGATACGCTTACTGTATTTTTCTCAAGTTCTTTGTACTCTTCCTTTCTGAATAATTCGGACAGTTTTACACTTCCTCCGGAAATCATTTTAATCATAAGATCGATCCGGATCTCATACTCATCCTTCTTTGGTCTCTTACCGCCGAAAAACAGTCCGAAAAATTGCTCTTCTTTCTTTGTTATCGAACGTCCAGAACGAAGTATATCAGCTACAGGATCTGAATCCGAATCAAATGGCACTGTATCTACTATATCACTAATACTGTCATAAAAATTAGAATAGATCTCGGAGAAATCATTTATCTGTGATATATTGTCTTTATCAACTTCAAAAAGGAAATGCCCTCTATGTCCAAGAATGTATGCACAAGCAAGATAAACAAGTCGCACATCATGAGGACTCCTGTCATTCATGAGCGAGCATATCAAGTGATGAATGGTTGGGTACTGTTTGTAATACTCTTTGTCAGTATAATTCGGATCGTCAAAGAAAATGCTTTTTTTTCGATTTTCAGCATCCTCAGGTAGAAGTCCGCTTTCTTTCAATCTATGAAAAAAATGCGAATCTGTTTTTAAAATATCTTCCCCGAAGAACTCCTTCAACAGCTCCAATCGCTGCTTTTTTCTATCTCCTCTTCGCCTGGCAGTTCGAAAATAACGTCTTTCAGCAGATTGTGACGCTTCATCAAACAGATTTACGCCCCACATCAGATTATTGCGAAATTTTTTTAATTTGTAATTATCATCAGTAACTGCCCAACCTACCGAATCAGTACCAATGTCCAATCCAATGAAATATTTTTCATCCATCTCTTGACAAACCTCCTCAAATATGCTATTATATATTCATAGGATTTACTACCCTATAAAATTACACTACAAAGTTCAAATAAAAATTCTTTCAAATCGTTCGGTTATTCCGTTCGCACAAGTGTTGTGCATTTATTGGAATATACAAATTATAACATATTTTTTGTAATATTTCAACATTTTTAGTGAATTTTGGTTCAGTTTTTTTGCTGAACCTTTTTCTTTTACGTCACGCTTGCTTAACGGAGCACTAAGATGGCTTTTCCATTCGTTCATCATTACTTTTACGTTTTGTATAATTATTTAACTTTTATTATAGGTTAATTTCAATCCATCTCACTTGCAACTCGCTTATTTTGTCTTTTATGGTTTATTAAAGATTGATTTGATCTTGGCATAGCTTTATATGAATATATTTTTTCTGACTTTACAACCATGATTTTCCAATTAGTTGTCATATTTTTAGAAACAGTTGGCAAAATATCTTGAATGTTGGCAAGTTTTTTTGCTATAATTGAAGCAAGGAGATAAGGCTATGCAGCCAGTAATGATTAAATAATTATTACAAAGGGATTGAACCATAGAGTTTCAAATCACAGAGCGTTGAGTTTAGATCGAACACAACTGCTATCCAACAAGACTGTATCGGAAAAGCCCATAAGCTCACACCAGAGATACTATAGCGTCCCGTAAATCAGCTAATTTCTCGTTCTTACATCAAAAATCCCTATGTGGCAAGTCCACATAGGGATTTTCTGTCTATGATCTTATATAGGGCTTTACGTGTATTGCTAACTTTTCCGGAAACAATAGATATTTCTTTTCACTTTATGATCGAACGAAACTTTCTTTTACATATGCTGATAAGATCTGCCTTTACATCTTCTATGCTCTGATATCTTTCCCAGGGCAATTCAGCTGTACAGTTCTTTATTACCTTATACAGACCGGGATCGTATCTGCGATTAAGCGCATCAACAGTCTGCCCGAAGGAATACACATCTGCCCTGCCGTCCACATAAATAACATTATACTGCTCCGGCGGAGAGTAGGAATCTGTACCGTTGAACCATACTTC
>Ga0256405_10004754_pt1 | contig 24810 bp, 21 predicted proteins | sample RumenRJG_02DNA_FD_189096 | JGI IMG/M metagenome (GOLD analysis project Ga0256405, IMG submission 189096) | Bovine rumen microbial communities from Lethbridge, Alberta, Canada - RJG_02 | ecosystem: Host-associated > Mammals > Digestive system > Stomach > Rumen | place: Canada: Alberta... | reverse complement strand
TCAGAACAGACAGAGGCGGCGGTACAGTTACAGTTGACGGCGGAAGCTACACAACTAATGGCCTTGGTTCTCCTGCAATTTACTCAACTGCAGATATTACGGTTTCAAACGCCACCCTTACATCAAACCTCTCAGAGGGCGTATGCATTGAGGGTATCAATTCAATTACATTAAACGACTGCGACCTGACTGCCAATAATACAGATACCAACGGTAATGCCACCTTCTATGACAGCATTATGATCTATCAGTCAATGTCCGGAGATGCAGACAGCGGTACTTCAACATTTACCATGACAGACGGAAGTCTCACCAGCAAAAACGGCCATGTCTTCCATGTAACCAACACCTCCGCAGTGATCAACCTAAACAACGTTAAGATTACCAACAAAGACTCAGAAAACATCCTCATTTCAGTATGTGCTGATGGCTGGACCGGAGACACAAACAAGGCAACTCTTAATGCCACCAACCAGACACTAGAAGGCACAATCCTGGTCGGCAGTGATTCTGAGCTCACCCTGAACCTTTCTGATGGTTCTGACTTTACAGGCACAGTAAGCGGAAATATTAAAAATGCCAAGGGCGACACAGTATCAACTGAAGTTGGAACTGTCAGCGTTTCTATAGATAAGAGCAGCACCTGGACTCTCACCGCAGATACATACATTTCCTCTTTCGACGGCGATGTATCCAGCATAAACTCAAATGGCTACACTCTTTACGTAAACGGAGTAGCATTGAACTAACCCCCCTCAAGGGGCTGTCGCTTTAGATGATTAAATCATCTAAGCGAGGCCCCTTTTTCTTGCCATAAATTGTGGATTTGAGAAAGCTTATGGAAGTTATGAAGAGCTTCTTGACGACGAAGCTGTTCAGGCAGTTTATATCCCGCTTCCCAACCATCTGCACTATAATATCGACTATATTGAGACGGCTTTTGTCACTCAGGGCTATAAAGAAGATATCAGACTCTATAAGGAGCAAGGCAGCGGAGCCATGTATTACCTTGGCTGCTACTGCACCACCATGATTTCAACCGGATCAGCTATACATCTCTTTCGGAAAAATCAGGCTATATAGGTCCTACCTCTGTGTATTTCGGTTCATTGCTTCAATGAAAAATCAAAAAATCCAGCCACAAATATCTGAAATATGATATCTGTGGCTGGATTTTTTAACCTAAATACAGATTAAATATCATTTGATATAGTCTTTTACATTTAAAGTCTCCTCTGTGTGCTGCTCATCGTCGATGATGCCGGCTCTGCCTCTGCAACCTGTTCTTCAACTGTTGTAGTTTCTGCAGCTTCTGACTCAGATTTCGTCAAAGCCCTGACATTTTCAGGTCATCAATTGATGTTTCATGAACCATTCAGAACTTACGATAAGGCTTTTTACAGGATCATTATCAATCCAGTTCTTATGGGTCTCCAGAACAATCGCTTCTACTTTGGACTTTGCCCGTACTTTTTCCAGGATAGTACCAAGGGCCATATTCCCTGTTCCGAGTTCAGCAGCATCTTCCTTAAGAATAGGCGTAATGAAAGGTCCCTTCTTTCTGCATCCCCTGTCATTTATGTGCCACATCACCATCCTGTCTGACAACTTATCTATAAGGGCTGTAACATCGGCGCCACCATCTGCAATCCAATATGTATCAAGTTCAAAGTTTACATACTGAGGGTCTGTGTTTTCGATGATCACATCATATGCAGTTTTATCTTCTGAGATCTTCTGCAGTTCTACATTGTGATTATGATAAAGCAGTTTTACTCCATAGGGTAAAAGAGCTTTTCCTGCATTGTTCAGGCGCTCAGAGAGCTTTTTTACCTCGGATGCATTTCCGTAATCAAGCCTGTACATACCGGTTATAACAACGGTGTTCGTCCCAAAGCTCAACGCTTCCTTAGCAACAGCCTCCGGATTTTCTTCAATGCTGTTTAGATAGCTGTGCAGGCTTATGACTTTCAGGCCGCTCTCTGAGATCAGCTTCTTCCAATCGAGTTTTCCGCCATTACCGGTGGGCATACCGGCAAATTTTGTAAGCAGCCTCACAATAAAAGGCGTTGGCTTGATCATGAAGTCATTTAGTTCAATGCCGTCATAGCCGGCACTCTTGATGCTCTGAAGTGTTCTGAGTGCACTCTCATAACTATTGCATCCGCTACCAATCATTATCTGTTGCACACCCGTCAGTACTGTGTCTTTCATTATTTTAAATAGCCTCCAAGATGCTTCAAACTGGGCTTTGGTGCCCTGATCTGTGTTTTCCTGTCAACTGCGCAAAGACCAAATGTCAGCGCATAACCTTTCTGCCACTCAAAATTATCGATAAGTGACCAGTGGCAGTATCCGATGACAGGAATTCCATCATTTATACAGCTCTGAACACCCTCAATTGCCTTGTCGATAAACTCAACTCTCTGCTTATCATCTGCTGTTGCTATTCCATTTTCGGTAACCATGATCGGAACATTTGGCATCTCCTCATGCACGCGTCTTATTACATGCTCAAGAGCCTCAGGATATACTTCATAATCCATCTGTGTCATTGGTGTTCCCTCGGGAACAGGCACAATTCCATCTGGGCCGTAAGTAGTTCTTGTATAATTCTGAAGTCCAAAGAAATCATCATCCTTGATATAAGGAATGTAATGGCTAAACTCCTCATTCCAGTCGCTGTCTGCGCGCTCCTTGCCACCTTCTATGTACTGGCAGTCGTGCAGGGAAAGCGTAATACCAACCTGAATATCCGGATTAACAGCCTTGATTGCTTCCTTGGCTGCCTGATGCGCCTTTATAACTATCATATCGCCATTTGCATCTGTTGCAGAAACAAATGTATGCGGCTGAGGATCTCCGAATACTTTGGCATTCTCCATTGCTGCCAGCTTCATTTTCTCCATCGGGTCAGAGAGATTAAGTCCAACCTGAACCTGTCCCTCCATGGAGTCACCACTGCTTTTGGCTGCATTTGCCATTTTCGCCATCATCTGCTTCTTAAATCTCTCCATGAGAGCGCCTATCTGAAGTCTCATGTTGGCCTCATTTATGGTGCAGATATACTTTATCTCGCTTCCAAGCTGCTCTGTGACGAACCTTGCATAGTTGGCAAAAAGCTCTACAACCTGCTCATTGTCCCAGCCTCCCAGTTTTATAAGCCACACAGGTGATGTGAAATGCATGAGGGTAATAACCGGTTCAACACCATTGTCCCTGCAGCATTTGATCATCTTCCTGTAATGCTCGATCTCTTTTTCATCAAATTTGCCCTGCTCAGGCTCAATACGTGCCCATTCAACAGAGAATCTGTAAGTGTTAAGGCCTGCATCCGCAAGCATCTTGATGTCTTCTTCGTATCTGTTATAGTGATCCACAGCATCCAGTGAAGGCTCAACAAACTGTGAATACTCCATATTCTCCATTACCCAGTAATCTGAATTTGTATTGTTTCCTTCAACCTGGTGGGCTGCAGTAGAAGCGCCCAGCATAAATCCGTTCTCGAACTTGTTCATTTTCCTATCCTCCATAATTTAAATCTCATAACTTCCGCTTGTCAGAATTCTCTTTTCCCCGCCGGGGAGCTCCAGCTCTGCTTCCATTCCTTCAGGAATTTCAAATCGGTAGGCAAAAGAATCCGTCTCCTCAATATATCTCCATTCAGAAACTATGCGACCTTTCGGTGAATCATAGTAACCCTTTGCAAACTTAAGTCTCTCATCCGGCAGAGGCTTTATCAGGACTTTGTCAAAATCGTATCTGATTCCCAAGACACCGGACAAAAGCCATCCGGAAACAGCTCCATAGGAGTAGTGATTCAGTGAATCATGGACAGTGCCGTCTTCTCTGACGCCATCCCAGGTCTCCCAGATAGTGGTAGCACCTTTCTCCACCGCATAGAGCCATGAAGGATAGCTTTTTTGCAACAGCAGTCTGTATGCTGTATCCACATAACCGTAATCTGCAAGCACGCTGCACAGGAAAGGCGTTGAAAGGAAGCCTGTATTAAGATGATAGTCATTTTTCACTACCAGCTCATTTAAGTCCTTAGCAGCTTCCACTGCCTCTTTTTCAGGTAAAAGACAAAACGCAAGAGGCCTTACGTACTCGCACTGCCTGTCAGATCTTATATGCCCGTCTTTCAGAACCAAATATCTGTATGCCTCAGTCGCCTTTTCCGAGATCTCTTTGTACTTATCCGCATCGGCGCCATTTCCAAGGAACTCTGATATTTTAGCGAGAATCCCCGATGAATATGCATAGTAAGCTGTTGCCACTTCAGGCTGGCCATCCTTGAATGCAGCCATCATGGTCTTCATAACATCTGTTCCGGGCTCGCACCACTCACCGTAGTCCATTCCGGTGTCGATGATGTATTTTCTGTACGGGTTCTTTCCAAAGCGGTTCTTGAGCTTGCTCTTTCCTGCTCTTCTTCCGAGGAAATCCACCCACTTCTTCATCATTTCATAGTTGTCTTTAAGTATCTGCTCATCGCCGTATATTCTATACAGATTCCAGGGCACAAGAACCGCTGCATCGCCCCAGCCAACAGACGCTGAGAACATCTCTGCTATCTTGCCCGGATTTGAGTTTTTGGGACAGATATACGCCATCTTGCCATCAGTGTGCTGCCCTATCCTCACGTTTGCAAGCCATTTCTCGTAAACTCCCCTGCATTCCATAAGGTACGCACCGGTCCTCACAAAGACCGCCGCATCGCCTGTCCAGCCGGCTCTCTCCCTTGTGGGACAATCAGTAGGAATGTCGCAGAAGTTTGACTTCATAGACCATACACTGTTTTTAAAGAGCTTGTTTACTTCATCCACGCCACATTCAAAGCCCGCTGTTTCCTTCATGTCTGAATACACAGCAATGCTCTTTATTTTGATGTCTGACGGTAAGATATCGCCTGTTATCTTTGCGTATCTGAATCCGAACATCGAAAAATGAGGTTTAAACTCATTCCTTCCCGGCTTGCAGATGAAGTTTATTTCCTGCTTTATTCCACCAGATTTGTTCCTGTCTCCCGGCTGGAAGTTCTCTATCGTGAAGTTTCCATTTTCATCCAGGGTTTCACCGTGGACGAGACAGATCTTCTCACCGCCCCTGGCGTTTTCTACAACAAAAGATGTATAACCTGCAAGGTTCTGTCCGAAATCAAATACGCTCTCTCCGCTCGGAGTAGTGATGAGCCTTCCTTCAAACACCTCATGCTCAGTGATAAATGGCGCCTTCTGGGCTGTCAGATTTCTTTTGTCAAAAGACATCTCCCCGGCCTTATGCCACTCACCAAAGCCCGCACCGGCATCACAAGTTTCTCCCAGTTCAAGGTCCGTAAGCTTAATGGGTCCGTTTTCGCAGGCATCCCAGCTGCTATCCGTAACAAGTACAGGATTCTCCATGTCTCCATCGCCTATCACTGCGCACAGAAATGAAATATCCTCACCGAAGAGGTTTCTCACGCCGTCAATTCCGTTACATCCTCTGTACCAGCCATCACCCAGCGTAACGAATATCTCGTTTTCCCCGCATATTAGCGTATCCGTGATCTCATACTCCTGATACTGAAGCCTTTTATCATACTCATCGCATCCCGGAGTCAGTCGTGCATCCGTGATACTCCGGCCATTTATAAGTATTTCATACAAGCCGTGGGCCGTAGCATATATGCTAACTTTCCCCTCTTTATAAGAGAATGTGGTCCTTAAATATCCTGCACCTTTTCTCTTATCAGGTTCTGTCACGGTTTCAGGTGATATCCACTTTGCTTTCTCAAAAATCTTAGCCGCTTCCATCTAACACCTCTTGTGTTCTTTACTGCTTTTTAATATTCATAAGGGCATTTGAAAGTGCCTTAATATCGTCAGATTCTATATCCATTCCGCCCTGCTGCAGAAGTTTAATGAGTGGTTGGCGAGCAATCATCTGTTGCATCGCTTCGGATATCTCTACTCCTTCGCCCATCCCACCGGCTGTCTTTGCAGTCATTGCAGCCATCATTCTGTCCAGTATTACTTTTCCTTCAGGAGTTGCCTGAATCTCTGCCATTGTACTTGAAAGGGAAAGGTATCCCTCTTTTTCCTCAGGTTCATCTGCCTTATCAAACCAGTTTCTGACCTTTTTGTCGGGAGCAAAGTATGCAGGATTGGGCTCAGAAACCTTTGCTATCTCCATTTCATCAGATAACTCGCCTGAAACAGCCTTTATTGTATGACCTCCGGTTATGGGAACATTAAACTTAAATACGTGTTCTCCGCTTGCATTTCCAACTTCTACACCGTCAACAAAGAGTGTGACGGACTTTTGGTTTGAATATACCTTTATCTCTGTATTATCCTCGATGCGGTCGTGATATCTTTTTCCGCAAAGATGAACGAAAGGCTCATCAGACCACCATGCTTTATAGATATAATAAGCGTCCTTTTTCTGCTTTCTGTCAAAGGTGATGACTCCCTTGTGGTTTTTGCCGGGGTCTCCTGCCTCATCTCGTCCTGCTGCAGCAAATTCAAACATATTCCAGAGATATGTTCCCCAGATATATGGTCGGGTGCTGAACATTTCAAGCATATGCTCGTGATAAACAGCCTGATAACTTTCTGTATAATCACCTTTTTCAGGTCTTGGAGACTGAAGCGTAATTACTGAATCTGCTCCATACTCCGTAAGACCTATTGCCACATCAGGATGCTTACTATGGAAATCGTCAAACCACTTGTCATTGTCCTCCATCTCACCTACATACCAGCCATAATACAGGTTGTATCCGCGAATATCCGGCAATGTTACAAGAGGAGAGTCTGTCTCGAGAAGGAACAGATTTGCCATGGCAGAATATCTGACAGGGTCCATTACGTGGACAATATCGTTTAATATCCTGTGGTTCTCTAAAAGGTCTTCAGTTACGCCTTGCAGAGATATTTCATTTGAAAGTGCCCAGCACATTATTGATGCATGATTGTAATTCTGGCTTATCAGCTCTTTCATCTGGGATATGGTGTTCTCTCTTCCGGTGTCCATATGTACGGTAATATATGGAATCTCAGCCCATACCACTATGCCCTTTTCATCGCAAAGATCATAGAAGTACTGATCGTGCTGATAGTGTGCAAGCCTTATGGAATTGGCGCCCATGGAGAGGATGAGTTCAATGTCCTCCCTGTGCATCTCTTTTGTCAGTGCATTACCAACTCCTGCCCTGTCCTGATGCCTTGAAACTCCTCGAAGCGGATAGCTTTCTCCGTTGAGGAAAAATCCTTTATGAGGATCAACATGAAACTGCCTTACTCCAAACCTGTCATAGATTCTGTCACACTCTTTTGTTCCATCCAAAAGAGTCGCTGTTATATTGTACAGGAACGGATCCTTGAGACCGTTCCATAAATGTGGCTCTTTTATCGTAATCTTACCGCAGGCAACATATCCACAGGATGCATCCTCTGCCGGAACCACCTCAAACTCCTGCTCTGTTACACCGTCAATTGATATTCTTACGCGCTCTCCGCCGCTCGCGTATGCCTTTATTTCAATTTCAGCTTCATTTCCGTTTAGTCTTGGTGTGACGTACAGTCCTTTTCCACCATAATAGTCCATGTCAAAGTGCTTTTCATCCACAACCACAAGATAAACATCCCTGTAAATGCCACCATAGAAAGTGAAATCCGCTTTCTGTGGATACACCCTTGTATTGGGCTCGTTGGAAACAGAAACTACCATCTCATTTAAATCTGAAAGTGCCTCTGTAATGTCCGTCCTAAAGCAGGAATATCCGCCATCATGGCTCGCAACCTCACGGCCGTTTAAAACAACTTTTGCAGAGGAGTTAGCGCCTCGAAATTCCACAAACACCCGCTGTCCTTCTTCCATTACCGGTCTTTCAAATGTCTTTTTATAAAGACAGGTTCCTCTGTAATACTGCTCAGGCCCCGTCTGTCCATCAACAGCATTCCAGGTATGAGGAAGAGTTATGCTCCCTCTCTTTCCCTCTTTTTCAAATATCCAGTTATCATTCCAAAGAATTGTTGTTCGCATGTTTCACCTCTCCAACTTTTTACTGACCCATTGCAGCCTTTTTCTTTTCGCCGATACTCTTTTGGATCTCTTCCATCTTATGATATGTGAGCTCTGAATTCTTCATTGCCAGAAGTGTGCAGATCCATCCCACTATAGGGAATCCTATAAGAAGAATTACGGTCATGACCCTTACGCCGAAAGTAAGCGGATCCCCCTGCTGGGGAGCTGAAGTTGTATATCCTATCAGTCCGATCATGAGTGTTGCGATAGTTGCACCAAAAGATGAAACTATTTTGTCAATAAAGCTGTAAGTAGCGGATACTGTCGCAGGCATGTATTTTCCTGAGCGATCCATCTCATAATCAACAACATCCATTCTGAACGCGCTTGTTGATACAGAAACAACCATCTTCATTGCGTTATTTCCAAATGTAAAGAGCACGTATGTGATTGCCATGAGAACTGCTCCGGTTGATAAGTTGCCACCGAATACTGTTCCCACAAGAGTTGTAGGTGTAAATAAAAGATATACTGCAAATGCGATATTCAGTCCGATACAATTCTTGGTCCAGTCGATCATGACCTTTCTGCTACCCTGTTTACCTGCAATCTTCGCACCAATGATCGCAAAAATAATGGATGGAAGCATTGCAAGCGCAGACAGAATCGATGATATAGCCATTGAGCCGAGCATAATTCCGTTAAGCATTGTGGATACTACCGCTGCAGAGCCTATTGTCTGTGCCAGCTTGTCAGATGTTGCAGCCATGATGAATCTCTGAAGCTCTTTATTCTCTTTGATCAGCGCCAGCATATCCTTAAAGCTTGGCTTTTCATCGGTTTCGCCATCCTTTTTGATTCCTTCGAAATTCTCGGGAATGTCATATGGAGCAATTCCTATGCATGCCAGAATGTAGAAAAAGAGCGAAACAAGTATTACCACTACATTGTAAGTTGCGAAGTATTCTGTTCCCTGAATGTTATTAAATCTTGGGAGAATCACAGCCGATGCCACAACGCTCATGATCATTGGCACCAGATATGAATACGCTGTACTCCAGACACCGATTGTAGGACGCTGCTTAGGATCGTTGGTCAGAATGTTCATATTGATCTGACCTGCTATACTTACGAATGTATAACCAATGATATAGATCACATAGCAGAGGACAAAAAATGTTATTCCCGCTGCACCTGTAAGTGACAGCTTTGCCCCTATATTACACATCAGTGTTGTAGCAATGGCCATAAGAAGCCATCCAAACATGATTGAAAACCTTACTTTCCCAAATCTGGAATTAAATCTTTCCAGGAAAAAAGCTATTACCGGGTCTGTAATTCCATCCAAAAGCCTTGATCCTGTGATAATAAGTCCTGTAACTGCAACAAGAATTCCAAAGTTGGAATTTCCAATATATGTTGCACCATTCATCAGCAGATAAAATGCCATCTGCCCTGCACCTGTCATCATCGCAAGCGCAATATGCCAGGTTTTAGCTCTTTTATAGGTTACCCCATTTTCTTCTCTTATCAGAGATTTGTCCTTACCCATTATTAACCCCTTTCAGTTGCATGATAATCTTTGAAAGCTTTCCTGTTATGGTCATAGTATCATTTAGTTTTGCAATATGTTAGAATTATTTTATCCCGATTAGTATTATTTTATTGTTTTGAGGAATAAATATGGACCACACTCTTTTTTCAGCTCTTTTAAAAAACCTGCTCTCTGTGGATGTCACGGATGCAACAGACATGGACAGCTCTCTTTACGCCTTTGAAAAGAAATACTGCTTCAGCATAAAGATGCAGCCCATGTTTACAAGCGAGGCGCTTTACTATCTCCTGTCCTCCTCCAAAGAAAGCATGATCTATGAGCTCATAGACCAGCTCGGTATCTGCTTGTCCTTTTTTACGTTTGATAACAAGATTTATATAATCGGACCTTATGTAAAAGAGAAATATTCAGAGCTTAAGATAGAGACCGTACTAGCAAAAAACGATGAATCCTCATCCAAATCATTGTCGTTTAAGCTGTATTACACAGCATTTCCCATTGTGTATACCGAGCAGATCACCAGTGTTGTAAATAAATGCATAATCTCTTTTTCCCCTACGGAAAATGAGTATTCATACAGAAGATTATCGGGATTTATTCAGGATGTATCTGAAGAAGATGATAAGACAGAACTGTCCGAGAAGAATTACAGTGAAATCTACAGGAGATATGATCAGGAAAAGCAGTTCCTTTCGATGATAAGAAACGGGGATACCAAAAACATCCTGTCCGCATTTGAAAAATTATCCGAACCGGAGGCTCTTTCCGATTTTTCCAAAGAGACTCTTAACTACTATGCCTCGGGCTATGGTCTGGCAATACTTAAAGCTCTTTCCAGAAAAGCTGCGGAAGAATCAGGTCTTTCAGTCATTACAATAGATGAGATAACCCAAAAATACACCCAGCTTTCATCAGCCACAAACAACGCCGATCTTCAGACTCGCTACCAGATCGATATGATTGTTGAGTTGACAAAAGCGGTTCACAATCACAAGCTGTCTCTGGACAAGTATTCTCCATCAATTCAGAAAGTCCTTGAGTACATTAATCTGCATCTGGGGGACCATATATCAAACGAAGAGCTCTCAGCAAATGCCAATATGTCCATATCTCACTTGGCCAAGGTATTCAAAAAAGAAACCGGAGTAACCATGACAGAGTATATAGCTCTTTTGCGCTGCAAAAAAGCTGCCAACCTCCTGAAGAAGACGAATCTTCCTATCCAGGAGATCAGCAGCTACGTCGGTTACTCCGACAATAATTACTTCGTTAAAGTATTTAAAAAGAACTATGATATGACGCCTACCGAATTCAGAAAAGCCACCTGATCCGTGGATTATTCCTGCTGCTGGTCGTATTTGCTGACGTAATCGGGGCGATTATCCATGATGAATGTAAGGATAATGTAAAGCGGAAGTCCTATGCCTCAGGACAATGAGAATACTGCCCAGAGAACTCTTATTAAAGTCGGATCCCATCCGAAGTATTCAACACCACCACCTTTGGAAGATCAATAATTGTCTAAAAAGTTGTGTCTTACGCCATCTTGCTTATACTCGATGACACTGTTTAAATTTACGTTTTCTACGCTCTTGAAAATGTTTGATTCAACGTAAGGGTTGCTCTTCTTTAGCTGAGCAATGAGCTTCTTGGTCTCAAGCCTCTTTGAAGATGTGGTTCCATCCTCGTGGCAGGTTGAGCAGGTCTCTGTAAAGTGGCAGGCGCACTGCAGAAAATGCAGGTCGTTATAGTCACGCCACGCACAAATATCTTTTTCCCTCACGAAATAAAGGGGCCTTATGAGCTCCATTCCCTCGAAGTTAGTGCTGTGAAGCTTGGGCATCATGGTCTGGAACTGACCACCATGAAGCATTCCCATAAGGATAGTTTCGATAACGTCGTCGTAGTGGTGTCCAAGCGCAATCTTGTTGCATCCAAGTTCCTTGGCCTTGCTGTAAAGATAGCCCCTTCGCATTCTTGCACATATGTAGCAAGGACTCTTTTCGATAGTATCCACAGCATCAAAAATTGTGCTCTCAAAAATAGTGACAGGAATACCAAGTGCCTTTGCATTGCTCTCAATAAGCGCTCTGTTATCTGAGTTGTACCCAGGATCCATTACCAGGAAAGTCAGCTCAAAGTTGCACTGTCTGTGCTTTTGGATCTCCTGAAAGAGCTTGGCCATGAGCATAGAGTCTTTTCCGCCGGAAATGCATACTGCAATGTTGTCGCCCTCTTCTATCAGGTGGTACATCTTGCAGGCCTTTGCAAATGGAGAAAAGAGCGTCTTGTGAAACTTCTTTCTGATGCTCAGCTCAGCTTTTTCTCTTCGCTCATCCAAATCGCCCATATCAGAAATCTGTGCGCAAATAAAGCCTGTATAGCCTCCCTGAAGGCTGTAGCAGTCCCTCCCCTCTAAAACTCCACCTTCATCAAGGACGGCTGTCTTTCGGCCAAAATCGCAATAAAATATCAGCTTCTTCTCCATTGGTAATTCTGATATCATCGCAGTCGCCAGTTCAGGATCTGCTTCTAATGGGATCGCGATAGCCCCAGGCATCATTCCATATGTCCTTGGGCCTTCATCTCTTATATCGATAAGCTCATAATCGTCTCTATTTAATTGCTTAAGTTCTTCTAATGTTATTTCTTTCATGTACCTGCTCCTAGTTCTTCCTCCACCCGCTTCATTACTTCCTGAAGGCTTACAAGATCCTCCATGGGTGAATCGGTTTCCAGCGAGTGATTTGCTCTATCAATCTTATGGAGCTCTAAGTTTAACTCTTTTGCCCCTGCCTCTGCAATCTCTGTTTTGCACCAGGGATCAGCAAGTCCATGAAAAACAATCCCGGCGTCTTTTTTAAGCATCTCAAAAGTCTGAGGAACCGGGGTAAAGACAATATGTCTTGCTCCTACACCAAGCGCCCTGTCAAAGTGTGCAGCCAGGGCAGTTCCGATGCTCTTTCCGATGAAAACAACATCGCTGTACTCATCAAATTTAATGCCGGAAAGCTCCTCTTTTATCTGAGAAACAGCCTCTAAAAAAGCCTCTTTCATACGAACCTTGTCATTCATTATCTCTTTGGCTTTGTAGTGGAATTCGTAGCTTACCTCTGCAATTTCATATCCCTTTTCTCTTGCAAGTCTCTTTGAAAAATAAAGAAGCGGCTTGTCGCTGTGATATCCCATTCCCGGGAAAATAACAGCTATCTTCTTGTCACTCATAGATCAATCCCTCTGATAGTATCCTGCATTATCTGATCCACATCAGCTCCGTAAATATCAAGTCCAACTGCTTTTATGAGCTTTACTTCATCAATTCCGTAAAAGCTCTGTGCAAGCACTTTTACATACCCAAAGCCATACTCCTCAGGGACAAACGCACCTCCAGCAGTCATAATGTAGTAAAGCCTGTCAGCCTTGCAAAGCCCTACAGGAGTACCTTCCTTGGTGTATTCGAAGGTTATTCCCAGCACATTGATGTGCTCAATGTATTGCTTGAGCATTGCGGGAAAAGAAAGATCCCAGTAAGGTGCAGCTATGACAATCTGATCTGCCTCTTTAAAGTCCCTTGCCAGCGCAAACATTTCGTTGTCAAATTCTCTTTTCGCAATAAGTTCGTCACGCTTTCTTAAATAGTCCTGATCCGTAACTTCAAAATTAACATCCTTAAGTTTTACAGTCTTTACTTCACCGCTTAGCCTCGATAAAACCTCATCTGCAAGCCTCTTTGTCCTTGAATCATCTCGAACACAAGCATCTACAAAAAGAATCATAGTTTTATTCCTCCTGTTAAAAAGTCCCTGATTATGCCAAAGGTCTCTCTGACCATATTGTTGGGTATATATTGTGGCTGCATGTAAGCTGCTATTCCGCAGATATTAGCATCAGTCAGCCCTTTGGCTATATGAACTCCCCTAAAGACATGAAAGCCATTGGTAATGATGCCAATCCTCAAATCTTCAGCGCTGCCACCGCCCTGTTCTATCATATCCAGAGCATTTTTCAGATTTTCTGGAGTAGTCATGGATTCATGCTCCACCATGATCCTTGAATCCGGAACTCCGAGAGATACAAGATACTTTGCTCCGCCTTCGCCCTCGCTTACAGACTCATTACTCCCCTGTCCTCCTGTTGTGATGCAGATTGTTTCAGGGTTTTCAAGCATATACTCCTTGGCTTTTTGCAGCCTGTAGCGATAAATAACGCTGGGGCCGCTATCTCTCATCTGAGCCCCAAGAACAATGACGTAATCAAGGTTCTTTTCACCCTTGTCAAAAAAGTGTGAAAGTATAGCTATCTGGCATACAAGAAATATGAAGGTGACAACACCCAGAACTGAATACGCTGCAATCCTAAGGCCAGAAGGCACCTTCATCCATCGTCCCTTTCCTGCAAAAAAGAAACATATACCGAAGAATGCTGCTCCAACGAGCCATATCACAAAAGAAAAGGTTCCGCTGCCAACCATATAGACCATAGCCGAATAAAGAAGGCATAAACCTGCTAGTATAAACCACAGACCCCTGATCCGTGGCGTAAATAATCCTTTTTTCATTTCTAAGCTTTCCCTATCCCTGTCTTATCAAAAGCAAGCATCAGATCAGCTCTAACGCTCTTATTAAGGCAGAGTCTGACATTGGTCATATCGCTGTAATCCACGAATTTCTCAGCTATTTCCCTGCTGTTTCCGCTTTTGATCTTCCTGTCAATCAGTCTCTCCCGCAGCAAATCCTCATCAGCACTGATGAAAATGGAGTAATCTGCCATTTCTTTTAGATCTTTCCATCCATCTTCATCAAGTAGCAGATAATTCCCTTCCAAAAGAACTATGTCTTTTTCTACTAAAATGGCATCATCTACAGGATTGTGAAGGTGTCTGTCATAGGAGGGCCATTGAACTTTTTTCTCATTAAGGACCTTGTTTATTCGCTCTTTAAAAAGGTTAAGGTCAAAGGTAACTGGTGCGCCCTTGATATCAACCATCTTAACTTCCTGTCCGTCTCTTATCGTGGTATGGGATGTAAGATACTCCTGGCGCCTGTGGAAACCATCCATTCCAATGGCCTGGATATCTGAAAGTGCGTCGTTTTCCTCTGACAGTTTCTGAAGGAAACTGGCCAGAGTACTCTTTCCTGCGCCGGGAGGCGCAGCCAGCATAACCAAAATTCTGCGGTTTTTTTCTTTCTGCATGGCAGATAACCTGCCAAGTAACGGCATAAAGATCTCATTTATCGCTTCTTCACTATAATGGGCACATACATCTATCCCATTCATGTTCACAAAATATTCCATACATTTCACCCGTATGATCAGTCAATAAATCCCTTGAAAAACGCACATTCCTCATCGTTACATCTTGTGGCCTCAGATAGCCTTAAGTTCAGATGGAAAACATGTCCAAGCAGCCTTTCTGACGCCATATAGTACCTGAAGGTAAATGGTACGTTTTCATCAAGGAGCTTTCCAAGGATGTTTCCTGGCTGATCCTTAAGAAAATCTCCATCTGCTGTCATGACAAATACTGGCGGAAATTCTTTCGTGATATGCTCCGCTACAGAAATATCCTTAAGTTCATCCTCTGTAGCCCCTCCAAGAAGGAACAGCTTCATAAGGTCAAGATCCTGTTCCCTTCCGTTTTTCTTATCAATCCTGTATACGCCGCAGTTCAGCGCTATTGCCTTAAATGAAAAGCCTTCCGGAAGCTTTATATCAAACTTTTGGGCGTAACTAGTGTTTGTAAGCATGCAGGCGTAAAGTCCCAAAATATGCGCTCCGGCAGAATCTCCTACAGCAAATACATTGTTAAGGTCAAATCCATATTTTTCACTGTTTTCTGCCACAAACCTCGCCACCAGATCAGTATCCACTAAAGGCGCAGGATATTTGAATTCAGGAGCCAGTCTGTAGGTAAAATTAACAACAGCAAATCCCCTCTGAGCCAGTGACATGCAATAATACTGATAAGTCTCCTTATCGCCATAAACCCAGGCTCCGCCGTGAACACTGATAATGACAGGAAGCTTGCCCTTCGCATTTCTAGGGCGATATACATCGAGGACCTGCCATTTTTCGTTCTCGCCATATACTATGTCATCAAAGCGCTCTATATCATCAGGGGTTGTAAGGCCTTCGTCCCTGATGTCATCATTTGTTTTAAACGCCCTTCGTATCTCATCTACCATATCTGAGACAACGCCAAGGATCTTCCCAATATCTCTTGCAGAATCCGCAAAGAAAGTTGCTCCTGCCGCCTTCATGGCCTCCACATTACCATATCCGTAGGTCACCGCAATGCTGTCTACGCCTGCAGCAACTGCACCATCTATGTCATACTGGGTATCACCGATCATGATGCATTCACTCTTTTCAAGGCCCTGCTCACTTATGGCCTTTTCGATGAGACGCTTTTTATCTGAGCTGTGATCAGTAAGATCTGGGCCTATCATGTGGTCAAAAAACTTTGAAAGCCCGATCTTTTCAAGTATCTGCACAGAAAACTTAAGGGGCTTACTAGTTATCAGAAACACCTTAAAGCCGCCGTTTTGCAGCTTCTCAAGAAGCTCCGGAATGCCCTCGTATATGTCTACGTCGTACATACGCTCTTTTTCATATATGTATCTGTAAAGAGCAACTGCCTTATCGCAGTCCTCTCCCTTAAAGCCGTATTCTCTTTCAAAAGAGTCATAAAGTGATGGCCCGATAAAAGTGTTAAGCTTTTCTCTTGGCTGATCAGTGATCCCAAAATCTGCCAGAGCATACTCAACTGAGGATGTTATGGCCCTTCCGGAGTCTGTCACTGTTCCGTCCAGATCAAACATGATATTCTTATACATCTCTTTTCTCCTAATCAATCAGAATTTCAGGCTGTCCCCAAGAACCGGCACTTTGCTTGCAAAGAAGGAAAATTCTCCGCTATCAAGAAGGTTTCCGGCGTCATCTGTAACCCTTATGTCGAAAACAAGAATGTGTTTTCCTGTCTTTAATTTCATGCACTCGCAGTAGATATATTCAGTGTTTACCGCAGGAAGCAGGAAATTGAGGTTCGCAGAAACCGTCGTTACATAATATCCGCTCATGCTGCCTGTGGCGCCTGCCATGGCGTCAACGAAAGACAAAAGCGCTCCGCCGTGGATGCTTCCGTAGGTATTGTAGAGCCTTGGGTCCGCTTTTATCCTGGATTTACTGTAGGTAGAGCTAAGTTCCAAGACCTCAAATCCAATGAATTTATTGTATTCATTTGAATACAGCTCAGAGATCATTTTCTCCCTGATGGCATTTTCTTTTTCTGTGCGAGCTTTTCGCATATCAAATCACCTCACTATTTTCGCCCGGATGGGTATATAATCATCACTATGAATACTTTAAATGACAACACCAAAAGAAAACAATTTGCACTAAGCTACGGCGTATTCCTCACCAATGGCATGCTTGCTCTTTCAATTGGCTCGCTCCTGCCATTCCTTCGGGACGCCCATGGCCTTAATTACGCCTTCTGCGGCCTCATAGTAAGCCTGCATTCAGTGGGAAATCTCTTTTCCAGCTTCTTCTCAGGAGCACTGTCAATGCTGATCGGCAGAAAGAGAAGCATCCTGTTATTTGAGCTGTTCTTCCCGCTATCGTTCCTCTTAATGCTATATGGAAACAGTAAATTCCTTCTGGCCTTTGCTTTCTTTGCAACAGGAGTTGCAAGAGGTGCCTCCAGCAATTACTGTAACACCAAGATTAATGAGATTGCAACCGGACAGGCGTGGGCACTGAACTGCCTCCATGCATCCTTTGCAGTGGGCGCTTTTACATACCCTCTGATCCTGATGCTGATCACAAGAAACAACAACTCTTCCTGGGTTTATGCCTGCGGACTCCTTGTGATTCTCGGTGTCATCACCCTGATCATGTACTATCTGATTCCGGAAAGCACCAAAAAAGCGGTTTCAAAGGACAAGTCAGCCACAAAAAAATCTCAGAGCGACGTCTTTGGCTTTTTTAAGGTGCCTCTTTTCTACATCTGCATAGGCACACTTTTCTTTTACCTCTGCGCCGAGCAGGGCGTTATTGGATGGATGATCACTTACTTCAAGGACACAGGCCTTCTGCCACCAAACCTGGCACAGACCACTGCCAGCATCCTGTGGGTCATGATCCTGTGCGGAAGGCTTCTTACAGCCTTTGTATCCACCAAGGTAAAAAAAGAAAACCTTCTTCCTGTTATGGGTATAGGAATAGTGGTCTTCTTCCTTGTTCTTATTTCAGCAAAAAGCACAGTGCCTATCGTCCTTGGCATCATGGGCTTTGGCTTTTCAATGGCTGGCATCTACGCCACCACAGTATCCTTTGCTGGTGACCTCATAAAGAAATACAGTCTGGCCTGGAGCTTTATCCTTACAACCGCAAGCCTTGGCTCCATAATAATGCCTGCCATTGTTGGCGTCATCGCAGAAAAACTTGGCATAGCCACAGGTATCGCCAGCATAGCTATTGTGCTGTTTATCGATATGATCTTTATAATAACGCTAGTTATTTATGTGAAAAGACATCCATCCAGCACAGCCGTTTCTCGATAATCCTTACCTGATATTTAAAAAGTTCTGAAGCATAACTGCTCCATCTGGAGTCATTATTGACTCTGGGTGGAACTGAAGTCCAAATATGGGATAGTCTTTATGCTGCACCGCCATGATCTCACCATCGTCTGCTGTTGCGGTGACTTTAAGGCACTCTGGCAGGGTTTCTTCCTTGAGAGCAAGGGAATGGTACCTTGCAACCTTGGTGGTTTCAGAAAGACCATAAAACAGCTCAGAATCATTATCTACCTTTGCAACAGACTGCTTGCCATGCATGAGCTTTTTGGCGTAGGAAACAGTTCCGCCAAAGGCTTCGCAGATTGCCTGATGTCCCAGGCACACGCCCAGGATCGGAATTTCTCCACCAAGCTCTTTTACCACCTCTTCACAGATTCCTGCATCAGATGGCTTACCAGGTCCTGGAGAAAGAACTATGGCTGAAGGTGCCATTTCCCTAATATCCTGGATAGATACCGCATCGTTTCTTACAACCTTCATATCTGGCTCGATGGCACCTATCATTTGAAAAAGGTTATATGTAAAGCTGTCGTAATTATCAATTATCAGTACCATCGCAGGCCTCCTTAATGGCATTTACCACTGCCTTTGCCTTATTTACGCACTCTGTAAACTCACTTTCCGGAACAGAATCAGCCACAAGCCCCGCTCCGCTTCTGACAAAGACCTTTCCATTCTTTTTATATGCAAGCCTGATGGCAATGCAGGTGTCCAGGTTCCCGGTAAAATCAACGTATCCTATAGCACCACCATAAATGCCCCTCTTCATGCCTTCAAGCTCATCAATGAGTTCGCAAGCCCTTATTTTAGGCGCTCCTGACAATGTTCCTGCAGGGAGGACAGCGTCAATTGCATCAATGGCACTGTATTTAGAGTCCATCTTTCCTTTTACAGAAGATCCTATGTGCATGACATGGGAATATCTCTCGATGGACATGTACTTTTCAACTTCAACACTGCCAAATTCGCAGAGCTTTCCAAGGTCATTTCTTCCAAGGTCTACCAGCATGTTGTGCTCTGCTCTTTCCTTTTCATCAGCAAGGAGCTCTTTTTCAAGGGCCAGATCCTCTTCAAGTGTAGCTCCCCTTGGCCTTGTTCCAGCAAGAGGAAACGTCCTTATCACGCCGTCTTCAACCTTAACAAGAGTCTCCGGCGAAGCACCTGCGATCTCTGTATCTCCGGAAAAATAGAACATGTATGGCGATGGATTGGTGGTCCTAAGTATCCTGTAGGTATCAAACAGACTTCCCTCAAAATCAGCCTCCATGGGGTTTGACAGTACAAGCTGGAAGATATCGCCCTCATAGATGTGGTCCTTAACCTTCTGAACTTTATTGCAGTACTCTTCTTTGGAAAAAACTGGCTTGATATCCCCAAGAAGATGGCCTTTTTCCACGTCTTTCATCTCGCCGCAAAGGATAAGATTCTCCATCTCATCAAGCTTTGCGTTTGCAGCGTTATATGCATCCTTAAGCGCCGCTCCAGAAGCCACTTCTGGGACTCTTAAGTTTGAGATCAAAAGAATCTTCTGCTTAAGGTTGTCAAAACAGATGAGATTTTCAAACAGCATAAGGTCCATGTCTGAAAAATCATATTTGTTAGATGAATTAAAATGCAGGGATGGCTCGCCATACTGCATGTATTCATAAGAAAAATAGCCTACCAGGCCGCCTGTAAAGGTGGGCGCATCCTTAAGCTTTGGAGCTTTGTTTTTCTCAATGAGCTCTCTTATATATGTGCCAGGATTATCAAGCTTCATTACCTGCTGGCTGCCATCTTCCAGGGTAACTGTAGTCTCTTTTCCCCTGCTTGATATCTGCATGGTAGGGTTATACCCAAGAAACGAATATCTGCCCCACTGTCTTGAATCCTCCACACTCTCCAAAAGAAAGCAATGGCTGCTCACATTAAGGAGCTTTCTCATAACCTGCACAGGAGTTGCCACATCCGACAGAATCTGCCTGATAACCGGAATGAGCCTGTAACTACCCTCTGATGCGATCTTACTGATCTCTTCAATAGATGTCTGCTTCATATATCCCCCAACGTATAAATATTCATTTTTTATTATACGGTGTTTATGAAAAAAGCGAAACCACTTTTATGGTTCCGCCTTCCATCAAATGTCCGTCTCTATTGAATGCATCCTGCATTTTTATCTCCACTTGTTGATATCTTTTTTCTCAAGAAGAACCATCAAAAGATCTGTCTCCTCGAGACCACGGTTTGGATCTACATATCCCCAGTTGTGGTCCTTAATCTTGATGGCAGCCACGTTGAGGTCATATTTTTTTCTGAGATCAAGCTCTATGAGATTATGACCAACCCAGGCCTTCTTAGGTAAAAACTCAACCATGCACAGATTGTCGTCAATCTCAAAGTAATCATGAATATGCTGTGATGCCAGGATCCTTGCAGAGCGGATTCCACCCTCCAGCTCAGGATCGATTATCTTGTCAGCGCCAACTCTTTTGAGAATATTTTTCATTCTTGGAGAAGAGGCCTTGGCAATAACCTTGGGAACGCCCTGCTCCTTGGCGATGGTTACTGACATGATGCTGGCTGCAACGTTGCCTCCCATACAGATGATGACTATATCCATATTTTGAAGGCCGAGAGCTACGATCTCATCCTCGTTAGTAAGATCTGCACACACAGCACTGGTAACCTTGGGCGCCATGTCCCTTATGACTCTCTCGTCGATGTCCGCTACCAGCACATCCTCCCCCAGATTATACAGATTTTCGGCCAGACTGCAACCGTACTTTCCAAGCCCTAATATCGCAACAGATTTCTTTGAACTTTTCATTTTATCCCCTTTATCCGACGTAGAAGTTACCCTCGGAATACTTGATCTTATTTGCATTTTCATTGTTTTTGGAGAAAAGAGCTACCAGCGAGATAGGCCCTATTCTTCCAAGGTACATGGCTATTATGATGGTGAGCCTTCCGGCTGGCAAAAGAGATGACGTAAGGCCTCTTGAAAGTCCCACGGTTCCGCAAGCACTTACAACCTCATACAGTGCATCCTCCAAAGGAACCGGATTCACGATACAAAGCGTCATGGTCAAGAGCATTACAGCCAGTAAACTTACAAAGAATATGGCAGAAGCTTTTCTCATGGATTCCTCTGAAACCCTGTGATGAAAAACTGTGTTGTCATCCTGATTCTTAAGGTATGACCTGACATTCATAAGTAGCAGGAAAAATGTGGTGGTCTTGATTCCGCCAGCTGTTCCTATTGGCGAACCACCAATAAACATAAACACATAGGCAACCATACAGGAAGCCTTGGATAAGTTTTCCTGTGGAAATGTGGTAAAACCGGCAGTACGTAGCGTCACCGACTGAAACAGGCTGTTTACCAGTTTCCCTCCAATGCTCATGGAGCCTATGGTTCCAGGGTTGTTGTATTCAAGGGCCAGAAAAATTGCTGCTCCGCCCAAAAGAAGCACTAAAGTAAAGCTAAGGACAAGCTTAGAGTGCTCAGAAAGCCTCTTTACAACAAGAACCGGGGAAAATCTCTTTGAGATCCCCTCTTTTGTGCGGCGCAGGATGTCAAACCAGACCACAAATCCAATACCGCCCATTACTATCAAAAGCATTGTTACGGTCATTACCAGCGGATCAGCACTGTAATTGCCCATGCTGTTTGGCCCGATAACGTCCATTCCGGCGTTACAAAAGGCCGATACGGAGTTAAATACAGCACACCAAAGTCCATGCCTTATGCCAAACTGCGGCACAAAAACAAAGGCGTATAGTATAGCTCCTATGGCCTCCACCAGGAAGGTTCCCTTAAACACATCCACCAGAAACGTAAGGAGCTGATTGCTTGTATTTAGATTGAATGCATCCCGAAGGAGGATCCTGTCTGTCAGGGAAAACTTTCTTCTTGCAAGGAGCATGATAGCTGAAGCTATGGCGATCATACCAAGACCGCCTATCTGTACAAGGACCATGATCACAAATTGCCCGAAAAAACTCCAGTGCGCATAAGTATCAACCACCACAAGTCCTGTAACGCAGATTGAAGTGGTGGCTGTAAAAAGTGCCGTCAGAAAATCTGTCTTTTGCCCTGTGACCGTAGCTGCAGGGTGCATCAGTATCAGCGTCCCCACCATTATAGTGATAAAGAAACTCGCCGGGATTATCTGCACCGGAGAGATCTTTAATTCTTTTGATATCAGCTTTTTTAACATTACTGCCCTGTTACCTCTGCTTCTTGCTGCTATTTTATCGGGGAAACCCCAAATATGGTCTTTACAAGCCATATCAAAAATACAAAGACGATGATCGGAATGGCGCAGGCTGTCACTATCATAACTGCCAGAGATTCCAAAAGCCCCTGCAGAAACGATGAAACTCTGTCCACCGTATCCGTGGTTATGGTTGTTATCTCATTAAGGAGCCCTGAATCAGAGTCCTTTTCCAGATCCAGCTCATTGTACTGATCAAGCGTACTCTCCACAGTCTCTGCCTGTGTGTCATAGACCATGTCAGATATCATAACACTTGCAGGCACTATAAGGAAGATGATAAATCCCACAATGGCAATCTTAACAGCCACCTCGATAAGGTCCCTTCTCTTTATGACCACAGCTACGCACACCAAAATACATGCAATTGGGATAAGTACAGAGAATGTGATAAATCCGGAAATCGTAATGAGAAATTTTTCCAGATAAAGGGCGCTAAGGATCATAAGAAAGTACGTTGCAAGCTCCGCCATCTGCTCTGCTATAGGCGTTCCAAAGTCTCCAGGAAGGAGGGACAATGTGGCTGAAGTTGCAGCAGCGCCGCCAGATAACGCCATAACGGTTGATATTTTATCGTCCGTCTTTACTATCGAATAATTGTGGCTTTCCGGGTCCGAAGCCCAGGGTGATATTTTGGTAAAAGAGATTACAGCTATAAGCAGAAATACTGCTATTATGGTCACTTTTTTAAGATTCACGGCATTTCTCCTTTTTCTGCAAAGACTATTGTATAACCTGAAGCTGAAGGGAAGTTCCCTATAAAGTTAGAGATAAGGGTCTTGGCCTGCTCATCAGATTTTTGCAGGATCCCGCTTTTTAGAGCCTTCTCTTTTGCAGCATTTTCAAACTCTGACAAAGACACATTGTAATCTGTGATCTTCATGGGATTCCAGAGGGAGTCCTTTTCGGAATATACCTTAAAGGTGCTGGTATCCACATTTACAGACTGTATCTGGGATGCAGGAACTGTAACGGTGATGGTCTTGGTTTCATCATCCTTTTCCATGGTTATTCCTTCAAAGTCTATCCCTGCTGTGACCGTTCCGTCGTAACTGTAGGTAAAGCCTGATGAGGATGGGATGATATTTAAAACCTTCATCTCCTTGGTGTAGGTCTCAACCTGGGTAAAATAGTACTCCTGAGTGATGAGAGTTCCCATGTTCTTAAGGCCGTCCTCGATGGTCTCTACATTTACCGTCACAAGAACCTTGGGCTCCTTTGGCCCCGCCTCTTCTGAAACTATATGGTCATCCTGCCTTGCGGCTTCCTTTTTATCAGCTTTATAGCCTATGATCAGCACAAGGCTTGCAATAAGCGCTATGGCAATAACCGACAGATATATGATGTTTGCTGGCTTTTTTAAGTCAATCATATGCATCCCCCTGCTAAGAATGGTTTTATTAAACATATTATAGTAATATTTTCTTATGGAAAAAAGACTAATACTAAGATTGCTTGTAGCCGCCATGGTCCTGATGCTAACAGGGTGCGGTGCAGCATATGGCAAAAACACAATATTTTCCGGTTCTGAGACTCTTAAAGCTGATGGTGATATTTCTTTTGACTACCATCTCTTCACCCCCGAAAACGGGCAAAATTTGCCAATTGTGATAGTGTTCCACGGTTTCGGAGAAGGTGAGAACATTGATGACACGAAGATCTACTCCACACTTACCAGCGAAGATTCCCAGTCTGTAAGGCCCTGCTACGTTTTAGAGCCTTCTGTAGAAAACAATGTATATCTGGCCCAGTCAAACAGAGAGCGCCTTTATAAGGCCGTAAAAGAGATAACAGAAGGCCTTATCACAAATAAACAGGTTGACCCAGACAGAGTCTACGTTATTGGTAACTCCTTTGGAGGTCTTGGTACCGTAGAGTTTCTGGAATATTACCCGGAGTTTGTGGCAGCTGCGATCCCCATGTGTCCTGCCCTTACCTACTCCAAGGATTCCACCACAAAGCTTTCGCTGATAAAGGACATTCCCATCTGGTTTGCCCATGCAACTAATGACAACGTGATCCCTGTAGATGTGAGCAGGTCTGCGGTCTTCACCTTAAAAGCCGCAGGAGCAAAAGACGTATCTCTAACTGAGTTTACCGATCAGGAAATGCTCTCCGCTGGCGCCCTTGTTGGATATCACCAGTCAGATTTTGTGGTAATGACTGATGATTCTTTCTTAGGCTGGCTGTTTTCGCAGCGCCGAGGCAACTAGAGGGGTGTATAATATAGCCATGAAACACTATGCTTACATTCTCAAATGCGCAGATAACAGCTACTACTGCGGATATACCAACGACTTGGAAAAACGTATAGAAAAGCACAACCAGGGTAAAGGCGCCAAGTACACTCGTGCCCGTCTCCCAGTTGCGCTTGTTTATTTTGAGGAATTTGATACCAAAG